>Ga0233425_10000586_pt1 | contig 92874 bp, 80 predicted proteins | sample Watercolumn_Towu_2_FD_181712 | JGI IMG/M metagenome (GOLD analysis project Ga0233425, IMG submission 181712) | Freshwater microbial communities from Lake Towuti, South Sulawesi, Indonesia - Watercolumn_Towuti2014_140_MG | ecosystem: Environmental > Aquatic > Freshwater > Lake | place... | reverse complement strand
CCATGCTGTTCTGGGCGCTGCTCGCCTCGGGTCAGATCACCATGCGGAAGGTGGACGGCTGGGAAAGCCTCGCCGAAAAGCCTTCCGATCAGCTCATTGACCTCGCCGCTTGATCGGATAGCATCATCCCGCTCGGAACCGCGTCAGCAAATTCCAACACGGTTCGCGACGGGACCGAGGGCTCATCGCGTTCGACACTGAATTCAGAACTTGTTTGAATGAGACGCTCATCAGGAAATTGGCTGATGAAGACCTGCATAGAGGACTGCCGCAGTTTCGAAAGAATCTTCGCCCAATTCTCTTGACCCCGCCGGACAAGAGAGATTGGCCCTCTCCCAAATTCATTAAGGAGGCCAACAGGCTAAGAGGTTGGGATTTCCCATAGGCGACCCTCAGTTCAGAAATGCAATAAACCCTAGCGAGCCTTATCAAGCTGGACACAACAATGAGCGCGAACATCACGCATCTTTCGAGCCTTGGGAAAGGAAGGCGCTTCGCCGCCGTCCTTGCCGATCCGCCGTGGCGCTTCGCCAACCGCACCGGCAAGATGGCGCCGGAGCATCGGCGGCTGTCGCGATACGACACGATGGCGATCGAGGAAATTTGCGCCTTGCCGGTCGGCGGCCTCACTGCGAAAACCGCGCATCTTTACCTGTGGGTTCCCAACGCGCTGTTGCCTTGGGGACTTGAAGTCATGTCGGCGTGGGGCTTTTCCTATAAGTCCAATCTGATCTGGCATAAGGTGCGCAAGGACGGCGGTTCGGACGGACGCGGCGTCGGCTTTTACTTCCGCAACGTCACCGAAATGATCCTGTTCGGCGTCAAGGGCAAGAACGCGCGCACCCTCGCGCCGGGCCGCCGTCAAGTGAACCTGCTGGCGACGCGCAAGCGCGAACACTCCAAAAAGCCGGACGAACAATATGAACTTATCGAATCCTGCTCGTCCGGGCCCTATCTCGAACTGTTTGCCCGTGGACAACGGAAGGGATGGGTTTGCTGGGGCAATGAAGCCGATGAGAGCTATCGTCCGACGTGGAAGACCTATGCGCATCACTCGCGCGCGAATAATGCGCGTTGGGTTGAGGCCGATTCGACGATCCCCGACTGATTCAATGGCGCTGCAATGAATATTCTCGAAACGCATTCCCACCTGAATGGACCCGAATACCTTCATGTCCACGAGCCGAGGCTCTGGGACGACGTGCGCGAGGCTGTCCGCGACGCGCGGGCGGTCGCTTCGTGTTCGCGGGAGATGAATGCGCGCTATGCGGCGCACGAAATCCAAGCCGCCATTCAATCGCAGTTAGATCGCCGGCGATGGCTGCGCCACCCGCCCGCGTCCCGAACAGACGGAACCGGCGCCGGATATTTGAAGGGTCGCGTCAGGGTCAAACCTCGCTTTGGCGACCCCATATCCTCGTCTTTGGAGTTACACGCCGGGCACATGGCCTTTTTCGTCGGCGATGTGATCGACGTGGGCGTCGAATTTTTGCCGATGAAGGCGCTTCAGCAGGACATGTCGTCCGGCGTCGCCTATTACGAGGGCGAACTTTACAATCTCATTCGCGAGGGGCGCGGCGTTCCGGCGGTTCCGCTGGTGTCGGTCGGCGTGGCGCCGTGAGGGCTCCGCGCGGCGCGAAGGCAGGCGTAATAACAGCGAAAGACGCCGCCCCCCGCGCCTGGCAGCGGATGCTGTCGGGGCGCCGGCTCGATCTCTTGGATCCCTCGCCGCTCGACGTGGAGATCGAGGACATCGCCCATGGCCTCGCCCGCGTCGCGCGCTGGAACGGCCAAACCGTCGGTCCGCACATTTTTTCGGTGGCGCAGCACAGCCTCCTCGTCGAGAGGATCGCCGGCCGGCTCGACCCCTCGATCGGCCGCGCGGAGCGGCTGTTCCTGCTGCTGCACGACGCCCCCGAATATGTCATCGGCGACATGATCTCGCCCTTCAAGGCGGTGATCGGCGACGCCTACAAGGCGGTCGAAGCCCGCATTCTCGGCGCCGTCCTGCTGCGGTTCTCTCTGCCTGCGACGCCCTCGCCGGAGGCGCTCAAGCTGTGCAAGCGGGCGGACCGCGCCGCCGCCTTTTTCGAGGCGACGCAACTCGCCGGCTTTACACGCGCCGACGCGGAGCGCATCTTCGGCCGCCCGCCGCTCGCGCGCGAAGCCTGCCGGGACGAACTTGCGCCGCTCCCGATCGAGGCGGCGCAGGCGCGTTTTCTGGCGCGCTTCAAGGCGCTCGACGCGGGATAACCGGAACCGGAGGCCATGACCGCCGCGCGTCTCTACGTCTGTTCCTTGACCAAAGTCGTCGACACCGTGCGCGCAAGCGGCGCGCGGTCGCTGGTCTCCATTCTCACCGCCGGCGCGTCCGTCGCCCGCCCGCGCGAGATCGCGGAGGCGCGCCATCTGCGCATCGCCGTCTCCGACATCGACGCCGCGCAGGACGGCCATATTCTCGCCGGGCGCGACCATGTCGAGCGCCTGCTCGGCTTCCTGCACGACTGGGACCGGCGCGCGCCGCTGGTCATCCATTGCTACGCCGGGGTGTCGCGCTCGCCCGCGGCGGCCTTCGTCGCCGCCTGCGCGCTGGCGCCGCGCCGGGACGAACTTGATCTCGCGCGCGAACTGCGGCGCGTTTCGCCGACGGCGACGCCGAACCGACGCCTCGTCGCACTCGCCGACGACATGCTCGCCCGCTCGGGCCGGATGAACGCGGCGATCGCCGACATCGGCCGCGGCGCCGACTGTTTCGAGGGCGCGCCCTTCGCGCTCGAACTGCCGCGCGCGCAGTGACGCGGGCGCGCGCCGGCGGAGGAGACGCGCCGCCGCCGGTGGCGATCAATCTGACCGCGGCGATCGTCGCGGTGCGCGGCGACGAGCCGCTCATCCTCGCCGCCCGCTCCGGCGACGCCGGCGCGCAGACGGCGCTGCCCTCCGGCGCCTTCGATCCGCTCGCGCACCGCACCTTCGAAATCGGCCTGCGCGCCTTCGTCGCGGAACAGGCCGGCGCGCCGCTCGGCTATGTCGAACAGCTCTACACCTTTGGCGACCGAGGGCGGCACGCGCGCGCGGGCGACCGCGACCCGCATGTCGTCTCCGTCGGCTATCTCGCCCTGACGCGCGCCGGCCCCGGCGAAGCGGGGGGCGGGGGGCGCTGGCGCGGATGGTACGAGTTCTTCCCCTGGGAGGACTGGCGGCAGGGCCGGCCGGCGATCATCGAGACCGAAATCCTGCCCGCCCTCGCCGGCTGGGCGGCGCAAGCGCCGGACGAAATCTCCTCGGCGGGCCTGTCGCGGCGCGCGCGCTTCAATCTCCTCTTCAAGGCGCAGGGGCGCGGCCTCGACGAGGAAAATGTGCTGGAGCGTTACGAACTGCTCTACGAAGCCGGCCTTGTCGAAGAGGCCCTGCGGGACGGACGCGCGGCGGCGGCAAAGATCGCCGCGGCGCGCGGCGCCTTCGCGCCGCTGGGAACGCCGATGCGTCACGACCACCGCCGCATTCTCGCGACCGCCATGGGGCGCCTGCGCGCCAAGATGAAATACCGGCCGGTGATCTTCGAACTGATGCCGGAGGCCTTTAGCCTCACCGAACTGCAACGGGCGGTGGAGGCGATCGCCGGCCGCCATCTGCACAAGCAGAATTTCCGCCGGCTCGTCGAGACGTCGGCCATCGTCGAACCGACGGGCGAGACCTCCAGGAAGACCGGCGGGCGCCCGGCCGCGCTGTTTCGGTTTCGCCGCACCGTGCTGCAGGAGCGACCCGCGCCCGGACTAAGGGTGGGGATCGGGGGATAGGATGTGGGCCGGCGCGACGCGCTTCAGGGCTCCTCCCATTCCAGTTCCGCAAAGCCCGCCGTGGCGTTGCGGGCGTGATAGGTCTCGAACAGGCTCCACTTCCCGCTTTCGCTTTGTCCGGCGTCCTTGGCCGCCGCGTCGACGGCCTCGCCCTTCCTGATCGCCGCGCGCAGATCGGCGGTCAGGCGCGCGAGGTAGGCGCGCTGCTCCTCCAGCGCCTGCGGCCAGGGGACGACCGGCGGCCCATGGCCGGGCACGGCGCGGATCGCCGCGATCTTCGCCAGCTCGTCGGCGACGCCAAGAAAGCCCAAAAGGCTGCCGTCGACGACCGGCACATGGCGCACGAACAGGAGATCGCCCGCGAACAGCGTTCCCGATTTGGCGTCCAGAACCGTGAGGTCGCAGTCGCTGTGCGCGGTTTTCCACGCCTTCAGCACGAGCCTGCGGCCGCCGAGGTCGAGCGTCGTCTCGCCCTCCACAACGACGGTGGGTTTGACGATCGTCACGCCCTCCAACGCCGCGCCCATCGCCTCGCGAAACGACGAAAGATAGTAGTCGCCCCGCGCTTCGAGGGCGCGCGCGAGATTCTTGTGGCCGACGAAATCGACGCCCGCCGCGGCGAAGGCGCCGTTGCCGAAGACGTGATCGGGATGGGCATGCGTATTGACGACGTAACGAATGGGCTTTGCCGTTTTTTCCCGGATCGCGGCGAGAAGCTTGCGTCCCAGGCCGAGACTTCCGCCCGTGTCGATCACCGCGACGGCCTCGTCGCCGACGACGAAGCCGATATTGGCGATGTCGCCTTCGTTCTCGCGCGTCATAAGCGCGGTTTGCCCCGGATGCGCGAAAACGCCGGGCGCAATTTCCTCAAGCGCGAAGGGCGAGGCGAGGAGGCGCCCGCACAGCGCGAGAGCGAGACAGAGGCCGGCGAATGTTGGTCTCAACACGCTGATATTCCGCCGCATTCACACGTTTCGCGGCGCCGCTGCGGGAAATGGCGGCGCGCCATTTTTTGCGATTGCGCTTCCCTCGACGCCGACATATATTCCCGGCGTTTCCGACTTAAAAGATGTCTTTCGGACGGGAACCGGAAGCAGCTTCGCAAAGACGGGCGTTGGCCCGCGCGATGCGAGAAAAGGAACGGAAAACGCCTTCCCAATGTCGATGCGCCATCGAGGCGCGGCGTCGGTGAAAACGCTACCGTTAACAAGGGGCGCGCCGGTGTCGTCAGGAGGAAAAGCTCATGCATAAGCTGTTGTTGTCGACTTCGGCAGGAGTCCTCGCGCTGTTCGCCGCCAATGCGGCGCGCGCCGAGGACGCTTTGCTGACCCTGCAAAAAGACCCCAAGCAGTGGGCGCTGCCGACGGGCGACTATTACAATCAGCGCTATTCCCAGTTGAAGCAGATCACGACCGAGAACGTCGGCAAGCTGGCCCCGGCCTGGAGCTTCTCGACCGGCGTGCTGCGCGGCCATGAGGGCGCGCCGCTGGCCGTCAACGGCGTCATGTATCTGCACACGCCGTTCCCGAACATCGTTTACGCGATCGATCTCGACACCGGCATGGTGATCTGGCGCTACGAGCCCAAGCAGGATCCGAGCGTCGTTCCGGTCATGTGCTGCGACACGGTGAATCGCGGCCTCGCTTATGGCGACGGCAAGATCCTCCTCGCGCAGGCCGACAACACCCTCGTCGCGCTCGACGCCAAGACCGGCGACGTCAAGTGGTCGGTCAAGAATGCCGATCCGACCAAGGGCGCGACGTCGACCGCCGCGCCGCATGTCTTCAGGGACAAGGTGCTGATGGGCGTCGCCGGCGGCGAGTTCGGCGTGCGCGGCCACATCACCGCTTACAACCTCGCCGACGGCAAGCAGGCGTGGCGCGGCTATTCCATGGGCCCGGACAGCGACACGCTGATCGATCCCGACAAGACCACCCACCTCGGCAAGCCTGTTGGCAAGGATTCCTCGACCAGCACCTGGCAGGGCGATCAGTGGCAGATCGGCGGCGGCACCACCTGGGGCTGGTACAGCTACGATCCGGAACTGAACCTCATTTACTACGGCTCGGGCAACCCCTCGACCTGGAACCCGAAGCAGCGGCCGGGCGACAACCGCTGGTCGATGACCGTGTGGGCGCGCGACCTCGACACCGGCAAGGTGAAGTGGGTCTATCAGATGACGCCCCACGACGAGTGGGACTATGACGGCATCAACGAAATGATCCTCGCGGATCAAGACATCGGCGGCGCCAAGCGCAAGACCCTCGTCCACTTCGACCGTAACGGCTTCGGCTACACGCTCGACCGCGTCACCGGCGAACTGCTCGTCGCCGAGAAATACGATCCGGTCGTGAACTGGGCGACCAAGGTCGACATGGACAAGAGCTCGCCGAAATACGGCCGTCCTCTCGTCGTCGACAAGTATTCGACCGAAAAAAATGGCGAGGACAACAACACCAAGGGCGTCTGCCCGGCGGCTCTCGGCTCGAAGGATCAGCAGCCGGCGTCGTTCGATCCGGTCTCGCAGATCTTTTTCGTGCCGACCAATCACGTCTGCATGGACTACGAGCCCTTCCGCGTGAGCTACACCGCCGGCCAGCCCTATGTCGGCGCGACGCTGGAGATGTATCCGCCGAGCGCGGAGAACGGCCTCGAAGTGCGTCCACAGGCGCCGGTGACGGACGAGGCGGTCTACGCCAAGCCGCATATGGGCAATTACATCGCCTGGGACGCGCGCGTCGGCAAGATCGTGTGGTCGAAGCCGGAACTGTTCTCGGTGTGGTCCGGCGGCTTCGCCAGCGCTGGCGGCGTGGCCTTCTACGGCACGCTGGAGGGCTATCTGAAGGCGGTCGACATGAAGACCGGCAAGGAGCTCTATAAGTACCGCACGCCGTCGGGCATCATCGGCAACGTGATGACTTACGAGCACAAGGGCAAGCAGTATGTCGCGGTGCTGTCGGGCGTCGGCGGCTGGGCCGGCATCGGCCTCGCGGCCGGCCTCGAGAAGAGCTCCGAGGGTCTGGGCGCCGTCGGCGGCTATCGCGACCTCAAGAAATACACCGCCCTGGGCGGCGTGCTGACCGTCTTCGCTCTTCCGAACTGAGACCGTCAGGTATAAGACCAAAAGGGCGCTCGGCGGACCGCTTGCAAAAGCGCCGCCGGGCGCCAATCATTATGACGTTGAAGAAAACCGGGAGTTAGGAATGAAACTGTCGATGGCCGGGGCGCTCGCCCTCGGCGCGCTGATGTCCCTCATGGCGACCGCCGCCCTTGCCGAGAAGCCGGCCGACCCCAAGGCGGTGAAGTCGGAAAACGGCAAGCATCTCGACGCCAAAGGCGATCCGACCTACAACGTCAAGCCGGACGGCACGGTCGACTGGTACACCTTCTCCGGTTTCCGCCGCTATCACGGCGAGTGCCATCAGTGCCATGGCCCCGCGGCCGTCGGCTCGACCTATGCGCCCGCGCTGAAGGATTCGGTCAAGAACTTCGACTACGCCGAGTTCTACGGCATCGTCGTCGGCGGCCGGCAGAACGGCAACAGCGTCATGCCGCCTTTCGGCGACAACAAGAATGTGAGCTGCTACATCAACGACATCTACGTCTATCTGCGCGCCCGCTCGACCGAAGCGGTGCCGCCGGGCCGTCCCGAGAAGCGCGACGAAAAGCCCGCAGGCTACGGCGAAGAAGAGACGAAGTGCATGAGCGGCAAGTGACAGTCGAAGCGACGTTGGCGAGCCCTGCTCTGAGATCGTGGACAGCCGCGTGACGATCGACTTGCCCTTCGCGCGTCGCCGCAAGAAGGCGCTGCTCTTGATTTCGGCCGCCGCGGCGACATTCGCGGCGGCTTCGTCCGCGGCGCAGAACATGGGGCCGGATTTCGGCGCCCGCGCCGGCGACGACAAGGGCTCCATCGAACTCGTCGATTCCAAGGTTCTGCGCGTCTGCGCCGATCCGAACAATCTGCCCTTTTCCAATCGGGCGGGAGAGGGTTTCGAGAACAAGCTCGCCGAATTCCTCGCCGCGAGGCTGGGCAAGGAACTCGCTTATTCCTATTATCCCGGCGCGTCCGGTTTCGTGCGCAACACGCTCAACGCGCATCTGTGCGACGTGATCCTCGGCGTGCCGCAGGGCAACGACCTCGTCCAGCCCACCAACCCCTATTACCGCACGACCTATGCCGTCGTGACGCGCGCCGGCTCCGATCTCGACGGCCTCGCAAACCTCGCCGATCCGCGCCTCAAGGAGAAGCCGCGCCGCATCGGCCTCGTCGCCAACACCCCGCCGGGAAACGTTCTGGCGACGCAGGGCCTGATGGGCGCCGTCAAGCCCTATCCGCTGATGGTCGACACCAGATTCGACTCATCGAGCGCCGCGATGGTGCGAGACCTCGAAAAGGGCGAGATCGACCTCGCGCTGCTGTGGGGGCCGATCGCCGGCTATTACGCCAAGAAGTCCGGCGGCAAGCTGACGCTGGCGCCGCTGCCGGAGGTGCCGGGCGCGCGCATGAGCTTCCGCATCGCCATGGGCGTGCGGCGCGCCGACCAGAACTGGAAGCGCCAGCTCAATGAACTGCTTGCCGAAAATCGCGCCGCCATCGAGAAGATTCTCGACGAGTATGGCGTGCCGATGCTCGACGAGAATGGCCGGCGGCTGGTGTTGCGGCAATGAGGGCCGCGCTTTCGCTCGCGATCGCGCTTGGCGCCGGCGCGTTCCTGGCCGGCGCGGAGCCGGCCGCCGGAAAAAACGAAGGCAAGACGCCTCGGCCCGCCGAACCCGCCGGCTACCGCCTCAGCGACTACCGCGCCCCCGTGCCGGCGACGCTGAAGGGCGCGACGGTGCTCGACACTGCGCGCGCCGTCGAAATCTGGACCGCGAAGGCGGCCGTATTCATTGACGCGCTGCCGCATATTCCCAGACCCGAAGGGCTGCCCAAGGACGCGGTCTGGCGCGAGCAGCCCCGGTTCGACATTCCGGGCAGCGTCTGGCTCCCCGATACGGGCTACGGCGAACTGGCGGCTTCGACTCAGCGCTATTTCGAGCAGGGCCTCGCCCGCGCCGCCGGCGGCGACAAGGCGAAGCCGCTGGTGTTTTACTGTCTCGCCGACTGCTGGATGTCGTGGAACGCGGCCAAGCGCGCGATCTCCCTCGGCTATTCGAACGTGTCCTGGTATCCGGAAGGGACCGACGGCTGGACCAAGGCCGGCCGCCCGCTCGAAGAGCGCAAGCCCGAGCCGCGCGAGCCCGCCGCGCCGTGAGGCGCGCCTAGAGCAAAAACCGCCCCTGGCGCGTTTCGGACATACAAACCGCCCGCTGTCGGTGTAGGCTCTTGCCCGCGCGGGCGACGACGCCGCGGTCAAGTTTCCTAGAGCGCATTCCGAAAAAGTTGACAGACTTTTTCGATAAGAATGCGCTACAACGTTTTGATCTGGCGCGATTTCTTATCGATCGAACGATTCCGTTCGATCGGAAAGCGCGCCAATGGAGCCCCGCAATGTCCGCCACCTCCCGCGCCGCCGAAGGCCTCGCCCGCCGCGCCTTCACCGTCGACGAAATCGTCGCGATGCAGGACGCCGGCATCATTTCCGAAGACGAGAATTTCGAACTGATCGAAGGGGAGATCGTTCCCATGGGACCGAAATACGCCGCACACGAACTGATTAAGTCGGAAATGCTGATGGCGCTCTCCCGCGTCTGTCCTCCCGATTTGCGTATCGGCGTCGAGACTTCGATCTTTCTCTCTCCGAATACTTTCGTCGAGCCGGACATTTCGCTCTATCCCCGGCGCCTCTCTTCGCAGGAGGTGCGCGGCCCGGACATTCTCCTTGCAATCGAGGTCGCGGCCTCCAGTCTCGCCTACGATCTCGATTTGAAAGCGAAGCTCTACGCGCGCCACAGCGTGCGGGAATACTGGGTGATCGACGCCAACGAGCGGCTCGCCTGGATTCATACGGGCGCAAGCGAACGCGGATGGGCGAGCGTGCTGCGCAAGGACGCGGGCGAGACGCTGACCTTCGCCGGCGCGCCGGGATTTTCGATGTGTCTCGCGTCGCTTTAGGCGCCGCCTGCGCCGGCGACATGCGCGCCGCGGAGGGCGCGCCGCCGGTGGAGTGGCGCGTGAGCGAGGGGCTTGTCCCTTACGAGACGGCTCTCGCGGAGATGGAGGCGCGCGCCGAGGCGATTGCGGCGGGCGTTGCGGCGGAGCAGGTCTGGCTGCTGGAGCACCCGCCGATTTACACCGCCGGCGCCTCGGCCAAGGAGGCGGACCTGCTCGATCCACGCTTTCCCGTGCATCGCGCCGGGCGCGGCGGCCGGTTCACCTATCACGGCCCGGGCCAGCGCGTTGCTTATGTGATGCTCGATCTTTCGCGCCGCCGCCGCGACGTGCGCGCCTTCGTCTGCGCGCTGGAGGGATGGCTGATCGCAACCCTCGCCGAGCTTGGCGTCCAAGGCGAACGGCGCGAAGACCGCGTCGGCGTTTGGGTCATGCGGCCGGACAAGCCGCCCGGGCCGATGGGAGAGCCGGCCGAAGACAAGATTGCGGCGATCGGGGTGCGGCTGCGCCGCTGGGTTTCGCTGCATGGCGTCGCGCTGAACGTCGCGCCGGACTTGACGCATTTTTCCGGAATTGCGCCCTGTGGCGTGCGCGACTCTCACCTCGGCGTCGCCAGCCTCGCCGAGCTGGGCGTCGCGGCCGGCATGGACGAGGTCGACAAATTGCTGCGCAGCAAATTTGCAGCAATTTTCGGAGCGACCGCCGATTCTCCGCCGCCGGCAGGGGGCCTTTAGCGCCGGGATTTCAGCCTGGTTGTTTTGTCCCGGGCCGCGAGGGCTTTAAGCTTCCGGCCGCAGCCGATTCGTCCCGCCCCGAAAAGCTCGCCCATGCGCCTGTCCTGGAACGAAATTCGCGCCCGCGCCGCCCTATTCGCCGAAGAATGGGCTGCGGCGACCTACGAAAAGGGCGAGGCGCAGAGCTTCTACAACGATTTCTTCGACGTGTTCGGCGTTCGGCGCCGCAAAGTCGCGAGCTTCGAGGAGCCGGTCAGGAAGCTCGGCGGCCAGCACGGATTCATCGATCTCTTCTGGAAGGGCGTGCTGCTTGTCGAGCACAAGAGCGCCGGCCGCGACCTTGCGAGGGCCAAGACCCAGGCGCTCGACTATTTCCCCGGCCTCAAGGACGCGGAGCTCCCGCGCTACATCCTCGTTTGCGATTTTCAGACCTTCGAGCTTTACGATCTCGACGAGGGCGGCAAAGAGCCCGAGCGCTTCAAGCTTGTCGAACTCCCCGGGAAGGTCGAGCTTTTCGGCTTCGTCCTCGGCGTGCAGAAGCGCGCCTTTCGCGACCAGGATCCGGCGAACATCGAGGCGTCCGAGCTCATGGGGCGCCTCCACGACGCGCTCGAGCAGTCGGGCTATCTCGGCCACGACCTCGAGCGGCTGCTGGTCCGCCTCGTCTTCTGCCTGTTTGCCGACGACACCGGCGTTTTCGAGCGCGAGATTTTTCTCGACTTGATTGCGCAGCGAAGCCAAATCGACGGCTCCGACGTGGGGCGTCTGCTCAACGAGCTTTTCGACGTGCTCAACACGCCCGAGCCGCAGCGCCAGAAGAAACTCGACGAAGACCTGGCCCGCTTTCCCTACGTCAACGGCGACCTCTTCGCCGAACGTCTGCCCGTCGCCGCCTTCGACGCAGAGATGCGCGCACGGCTTATTGAAGCCTGCCGGTTCAATTGGGACGCGGTGTCGCCCGCGATCTTCGGCTCGCTCTTTCAGTCCGTCATGAACGCCAAGGAGCGGCGGGCCAGCGGCGCGCATTACACGACCGAAAAGAACATCATGAAGGTCATCCAGCCGCTGTTTCTGGACGAGCTGCGCGCCGAGTTCGAGAAACTCGCCGCGCGCCGCGACACCGGCAGAGCCAATGCCGTGCGCGCTTTCCATGATAAGCTCGCCGCATTGACGTTCTTCGATCCGGCCTGCGGCTGCGGCAACTTCCTCATCATCGCTTATCGCGAATTGCGGACGCTTGAAATCGAGCTTCTCCGCGTCCTGCACCCCAAAGGCCAGCGCGTCCTCGACGTGGCGGCGCTGTCCAAGATCGATGTGGACCACTTCTACGGCATCGAGATCGGCGAGTTCCCCGCGCGAATCGCCGAAGTCGCGTTGTGGATGATGGACCACATCATGAACAACCGGCTCAGCCTCGAATTCGGCGAAGCCTATGCGCGCATTCCGCTGAAGGCTTCGCCGCACATTCATCACGCCGACGCGCTGGAGGTTGATTGGGAGGACGTGCTGACGCCCAAGCGATGTTCGTTTGTTTATGGCAATCCGCCCTTTGGCGGCCAAAGCTTCCAGACCAAGAATCAGCGTCAGCAAATGAGGCGGATCGTTGGGATTGGTCGTGGGGGTTCGCTCGACTATGTCTGCGCATGGTTCCTCAAGGCCGGCGAGTATTTGCGGCGTTCGAAGGCCCGCGTCGGCTTCGTCGCCACGAACTCGATAACGCAGGGTGAACAGGTCGCGCAGCTTTGGCCGCTGCTGTTCGATCGCTACGGACTCGAAATCGCCTTTGCGCACCGGACCTTCGCCTGGGGTTCCGACGCGCGCGGGGTCGCTCATGTCCATGTCGTCATCATCGGCCTGACGAAGCGCGCGGACGAGCCGAAGGAAAAGCGGCTGTTTTCCTACGACGACATTAAGGGCGAGCCAATGGAGAGTCGCCACGTGGCCTTGTCGCCTTATCTTTTCGATGCAAGCGCCTTAAGCGATCGCCATTTAGTGGTCAAAGATGTGCGACAGCCGCTATCGGCGGCAAAGAGTATGCGAATGGGCTCGAAAATCGTTGACGGAGGACACTACATTTTCTCGGAGGACGAACGCGTCGCCTTCCTGAAGAAGGAGCCCGGCGCAGCGCCATTCATGCGTCCGCTGATCGGATCGCAGGAATACATCAATGGCGAAAGACGCTGGATCTTGCGTGTTGACGGCGTCGAGCCGAAAGTCCTGCGCGCCATGCCGCTCGTCCTGGAACGCATCGCGGCGGTGAAGAAGTTTCGAGCCGCGAGCAAAAAAGCGAAAACGCGTGAACTTGCGCATTTTCCGGTCAGATTCGAAGTAACAACGGTTCCCGAGGCGCCCTTTCTCTGCATTCCAGAGGTCAGCTCGGAGCGTCGCGACTATGTGCCGCTGGGCTGGCTGGATGCGCCGGCCATACCCAGTAATCTCGTGCATGTTATTGTTGACGCCGACCTGTGGGAATTCGGCGTCATCACCTCCCGGATGCACATGGCGTGGCTGCGCTTCATCGGCGGGCGTCTGAAGAGCGACTATCGCTATTCAATCGGGATCGTCTACAACACCTTTCCCTGGCCCGATGGCGACGACAGAGTCCGCGCGAAGGTCGGCGCGCTCGCCCAAAAAATTCTCGACGCCCGCGCGGCGCATCCCGGCGCGACGCTGGCCGATCTTTACGACCCCGACGTCATGCCCGCAGACCTCCGCAAGGCCCATCGCAACCTCGACGCGGCCGTGGACAGGCTCTATCGAGCGGCGCCGTTCGGGAGCGACCGCGAGCGCGTCGAGCACCTGTTCGGGCTCTACGAGACGCTGGTCGCGCCGCTCTCGGCCGCCGCCAAGACCAAATCCCGACAGACCAAATCCCGCTCCGGGAAACGCGCGTGACGTCGCCGGCCGCTTTCGCTCATGCCGACGGCGCCACTCGAAACCGGTCCGCCCGCCCGCCGAGCGCGGTTTCGTCCGCCGGCTCCTCCCGCACGCGATCGATCCGCGCATAAGCCGGCCCGCGCCGCGCGGCGGCCAGCAGCGCCTCGATCGCTGCGGCGGGACCGGCCGCCACCGCCTCGACGCGGCCGTCGAAGCGATTGCGCACCCAGCCCGCAACCGCCAGACGTTCGGCCTCCTGCGCGAAAAAGGCGCGATAGCCGACGCCTTGCACGCGCCCTTCGACGTAAATGCGGACGATGCGCAGTTCGGCGTCGGTCATGTCTCGACCGCGAGAGTGTCGATCAGCCGCGTCGCGCCGAGCCGGGCGGCGGCGAGGAGACGGACGGGGCCGTCGCCCTGCGTGACGACGCGCTCCAGGGTTTCGGCGTGGCGCGCCTCCAGATAATCGATGTCGAAGCCGGCGGACGCCACCGCCTCCGCCGCCTCGCTCATGACATGGCCGATCTCCTCGCCCGTGGCGATGCGTCGCGCGGCCTGCGACAGCGCGCGAAACAGCGCGGGCGCTCGGCGCCGGTCCTCGGCCGACAGATAGACGTTGCGCGAGGACATAGCGAGGCCGTCGGCCTCGCGCCGCGTCGGCGCCGCGACGATCTCGGTGGCAATGTCGAGATCGCGGGCGAGACGGCGGATGACGAGCAATTGCTGAAAGTCCTTCTCGCCGAAAACGGCGACGTCGGCCTGCGCCTGATTGAGCAGTTTCGTCACCACCGTGGCGACGCCGCAAAAATGCGTGGGGCGGAAGCGGTCCTCGAGGCCCGCCTTGGCGGGGCCATCCATCTCGACGCGAGTCGCAAAGCCCTCGGGGTAGATGTCCGCGACGGACGGCGCGAAGGCGAGGTCGGCGCGAACGCTTGCGAGCCGGTCGAGGTCGGCGGCGAGAGTTCGCGGATATTTGGCGAAATCCTCGCCGGGTCCGAACTGCGCGGGGTTGACGAAGATCGTCGCGATAACCCGATCCGCGCGGCGCTGCACCGTTTCGACTAGCGACAGGTGTCCCTCGTGCAAGGCGCCCATGGTGGGCACAAGGCCGATTCGTTCGCCCGCCGCGCGGCGTTCGCGCACATAGGCGCGCAGTTCGGGGATCGTCGAAACGACGGGGACCGCCGCGCTCATGATCGCGCGCCTTTCTTGTTCGCGGACGCGATCGCCGCCAGATAGTCGATATAGGCGGCCGGCAAGACGGCGGCGCGCGCCGCCTCGATCGCGGTTTCGAGATAGCCCGGCGCCGGCGCGCCTTCGAGGCGCTCCCGCCCGACATAGACCAGCGCGCGCGCCGAGCCAACCGGCTCGCGCAGCACCGGCAGCAGCGTCTTCTGGTAAAGGCCGCGCGCCGCCTCTTCGTAGCGGTCGAGCGCGGGGATGTCGGCAGGGGCGAGATCCCACAGCAGGCCGTGCACGCTGGCGCGCGGATCGGGCGTCACGCTGGCGTAGCCGCAGGCCATGACGAAAAAGCGATGGCGCGCAAGGCGGCCCCGGCCCAGCAAACGCGAGCGCGGACAGCGCGCCGCCATGGCGGGAACGTCCATATTGGCGGCATTCGGTAGCAATTACACCTAGCGGGATATGGCGGGATTCGCTGGGATTAGACGATAATGGCGCGCATGGACCGCGCCAGAACCGCCACTTTCGAGCATACCATATCTGGGCTTTTGACGAAGAGGGTCGACTTGCTCGCCGAGGAAGTCAGACTTCACGAGCGCATCGGCGAAATCAAGAACGATGTTGCGGCGATAGACCGTGTGCTGCGCACGTTCGGCTATGCGGTCGAGACGGAATATGCGCCGCGCCGCCGCGAAGTCCTCTATGGCATGGGTCAGCTTACACGGGCGATCCTCAACACGTTGCGGGTGTCGGACAAGCCGCTTGCGCCACGTGAGCTTGCTCGCGTGATACTCATTGGCGACGGCTTGGACCCTCAAGACCGGAAGCTGTTAGACGAGCATACGCGTCGCGTTTCGAAGACGCTCTGGGGGCTGAAAGTTCGCGGGCTTGCTCATGCCTCGAAAGATGACGACCGCAAGACGGTTTGGGCGAGCGCTTCCGCCTGTTGAAAAGCTATGTGGTGAGCGGGGACTATTTCAGCTTAAACGATTGGACGCTTTCCCTATCTTCAGCGGTCAAGTGGCCCTTCTCCAACGCGCTTCGGATTCCTTCCTCGATAAAGGTGCGCGCAACGCCAACTGCGTTGCTCCCATGCGTCCCCTTGCGAGCCAAAATCTCAAGAAACGCATTTGTTTTCAATGGAATATAGACCTGAATTCGGGTCGTTTCTTCCTTCTTCTTTTGCATGTTTCCTACTCGAAAAAGAGTTGCTTTAAACTCCTTTTAGAGTATCTTGCATAAGTGATTCGCTCCCGTCAACAGGGCGCGCTAAAAAGAAAAAGGCCCCGCAAGGGGCCTTTGTGAGAGAGACGAGGACCGGAATCGAACCGGTTTATGCCACCGTGCAAGGGAGCCGCATAACCATTCTGCCACCTCGTCACTACACAGCGCCCCGCCTCTCGCGAGGCGGGGCGAATCATTCGTAGCGAATGATACAGGGTCGGCTTAGTCGTCAACAAGGATTTGCGTCGCGTCTCCACAGATTCCACAAGATAGCGACAGGCTAAGCCGCAAGGTGGCGCTGCCAATACCCTTTCCATTGCCGGCTCACGGGATGCGCCAACGCTGCATTCGTGGCCATCAAGAATTGCTCGCCATTCGAGACGCGGCGGTGATCCTCGCGCCACGCCATTTCGCGGGAATAGGCCGCGAGATAGGGGCCGGCGATATGATGATGCGTCCCGATTTCAGCCCGGCGCAAACGTGAGAAGAAGCTTTCGGCATTGTTCGTGCAAGCTTCGTCATGAGAATACGCCCATTCGTGATTGACGCGCTTCGTCAGGAAGCGAGCGTGCAGGCGGTCCCAATGCGCCGCTTCGTCGGCGTGAACAGTGGCGTTCGGATCGATGCGGCTTTCGAGCGTCGGAACTGACTCGGCTTCGCTCTTGAACACGTAGGGAAGCGTGCGGCCTTCGCGCTCGCGCATGATGACGACAACGCGGCGCTTGCCGTTCTGGTTGATCGCAAGACGGCGGTCGCGGCGGTTCTCTTTGAAATTCGCCGGGCGAACGTGACCGCCGAAATAGGCGCCGTCGATTTCCACAACGCCCTTCGGCTCTACCGTCTCGACTTCCGCCGCCATGGCTTCGCGGATTTTGTGCGCCATGACATAGGCCGTCTTGTATTGGCAATCGAGGTCACGGCTCAATTGCAGGGCGCTATGGCCCTTCGCGCCGTTGACGAAGATCGCAATCGCCAGAAGATAGTCGCGAACCGGGAGCTTGCGGCTCGCGAAGATAGTGCCGCTCGTAACGCTGAATTGGCCTTCACACGCCTTGCATTTGAAGATCGGGCGGGACTTGTAGGAATAGACCGCGAGACAGCCGCAGTGCGGGCAGACCGGCTCGCCTTCTGTGGAGGCCCAGCGGATTTGTTTGAAAGCTTCCCGCGCCTCGTCTTCGCTCATACGCGCGACATGTGCCAGACTTAACGTCCGGGCGGCTGCGCTGAGGAGGAAGTGCTGAGACATTGGTTGCTGACGTTCCGCGTTTTCCGCTTATGTCAGCGTTTATATATGACATTAGAGACGGTGTCAACTTAAAAATATGACCTTGACGTAAAAAGCTGGCGTCACTATTTTCGGGACATGACTCCGGGACAGTGCCGCGCCGCGCGCGGATTTCTTCAAATTTCGCAAGACGATCTGGCGAAAGCCGCGAACGTCGGGGTTTCGACCGTGCGGGATTTCGAGGTTGGCAAGCGGGCGCCAATAGCGGCAACTCAAGCTGCAATGCGGGCGGCGCTAGAGGCGAAGGGCGTTCGCTTTGTGGATCGGGACAATGGCGGGGCATTGGGCGTTATCTATGCGGAGCCGGAAAGGGCGATTTAGAGTGGACGGAATCTGCGGATTCCTGTAGAAAACAAGTGTGCCGCGCGAACCGGGTTTGGAAGCCGGCTCGCACGGGGAACTCTGGTAACTGCCCTACTCCTTATGGAAGGGAGAGGACTGGCCCCTTGTGAAGGGGGCCTTGGTGGAGGTAGCGGGACTTGCACCCGCCGGGCGTTGGCTGGACAACCTGGCCCTGCACTGTGCACCCCCAAGCTCTTTGGAGGCTCCGCAGCGAAAGCTCGGAGCCTTCATGCTGTTCGCGCTATCTCGACTCCTTTCGGGGTGAGATTGTATTTGCCCTTACGAATGCGACGTATCAACTTCTTTTTCTGCCATTGGAAAAGCTGGCCACGCGCATTGGGGGTTTTGGTAGGTTCGCCAACCGCTTCACTCGCCGCGACAATCTCCTGTGCGCCGAATGAGTGACCGTCTTCGTTGAGCTTGGCCAAAATTTTTCGCCACTGCGGCGTCATCTCACTTGGAATCGCAGAATCGCATGGCGGCGCGTGGCCGTTGATAGCCGCTACAGGCTTGCCGTCGCCGAGCTGTTCGCGCATGTCGTAGAACGCGCGCAAGCGCGCATCGACTTCAAGTGCCTGTCGCTTCAAGCCGTCGCGCGCCGCTTCAAGTTCGCTGATTTGAGAGTCGATGTAGGATCGCATGGCCGATCTAATATGCGGCGCATCATCTAATGTCAAGCGTGGACGCCTTATGTTCGCACCTCGGCCGATCTAATGTGCATCTAACGCGGAAATCGGCTTATAAATGGGCTCAGCTAACTCGGGTGTGGTTGCTGCCTAATGCCGAAGTAGAGCGGCATGGGCTTTGGGCTCGCTGGGTCTCGGCGGCGGCGGTCTTGCGGCGGCCGTCTTGCGGCGAATGGCGCGCGGGAGGACTCGCGCGCGCACAAGCCATGCTATATCCACTCGCGCAAGGGAAGGGTGGCCGAGCGGTTTAAGGCAGCGGTCTTGAAAACCGCCGTGGGCGCAAGTCCACCGTGGGTTCGAATCCCACCCCTTCCGCCATCTGGCCGCGCCAGCCAGCTTTCCGCAGACAGAGGCATCTCGTTCAATTCCGCGCGAACGACTTTCCAATTCGGATAATGGCGGTCCAGATGCCGGAAGAACGCTTTCGTGTGCTTGGCTTCGGCGCGGATGCGCTCGACCCCCGGACTGCGATCCGGGGGCCAGCCTTTGTACGCCGATGGCTGGAGGGCATGTGCTCGGGAAGCGTGGCGTGCTTGCGGTTGCCGCTCTGCGCATATACGCGGCGATCCGCTCGCCCCTGAAGAAAATCTCGACGGCGCGCGCCGTCAGGCGACCGCACGCCGTCTCACCAAATCGCACGCGGGAAGTGGGGCCAGAAGTGGGGCCGGATAATGCGCCGCAGCTTATTCACTCGTAAATTCAACTTGTTATGATAAGGTTTGGTCGGAGTGAGAGGATTCGAACCTCCGACCCCCTCGTCCCGAACGAGGTGCGCTACCAGGCTGCGCTACACTCCGATCCTCACGGCCCTAGCGCGCTTTCCGATCGGACGAAAATCGCCCGATCAATAAGAAATCGCGCCAAATCAAAAAGCTGGAGCGAATTCTTATCGAAAAAGTCTGGCGACTTTTTCGAAAATTCGCTCTCGAGCCGCGTCGGCCAGCCGCTATATAACGATACGGCGGCGGCGCCGCAACATCTTTGCGCCCGCCCCCGGCGCCGCGGCTCAGCAGGGAACGACGACGTTGCGATAGCTCGCGATCCGCCCGAAGGCGTCGTAGCAAGGCTGCGGCACGGCGCACAGATAGCCGACATAGCCCTGCGGATAGTCGTAGACCACTGCGCGCGCCGCTTGGGACGCGGGATCGGCGAAAAGGGCGGGATCGCGGGCCGCCAGTTGCGCCAAAGCCGGCGACGCGGCCAGTTGCGCCGCAACCAGCGCCGCAGCGGCGAGAGCGGCGGCGCCGCCCTTGATCGAAACGCTCATGCTCGAACTCCTCCTTGCCCCTCGCCGCCCCTCCTTCGAGGCGCGCACACGCACAACACGGGCCGTCGGCAATGATCGTGCGGCAATGCTGAAGGATTTCTGACGAAGGCGGCGCCCGGTCCGCCGCCCCGACGCCGCCGCGCCGCGCCGAACGCCCGCCAATCCGCGCCGTTTGCCGTGCAAGGAACCGTTAACGAAGCTAAGAAATTCTTTCGAGCGTCACGAAAGCGAAGTCGGCTTCGTCGCGTTCGCCCCGCGGCGGCGTCTCGCGCGCCACTTCGCGCCAGGCTTTCGGATCGAGCGCGGGGAAGTGCGCGTCGCCCTCGGGCTCCAGGGCGATCTCGGTGAGGTGGATCACGTCGGTCCGATCGAGAAAGGCGCGGAATATTTCCGTGCCGCCCGCGACGACGATTTCCTTCGCGCCGACCAGCGCCGCCAGCCGCCGCGCGGCGGCGAGGGCTTCGCCGGGACTGGCCGCCACATGCGCCCCCTCCGCCCGAAAGGCGGGATCGCGCGTGAGGACGACGGTCTCGCGGCCCGGCAGCGGCCGGCCGATCGAGTCGAAGGTGCGGCGGCCCATGATGATCGGCTTGCCCAGGGTCAGCGCCTTGAACCGCTTGAGATCGCTGGAGACGCGCCAGGGCAGGCCGTTGTCGGCGCCGATGACGTTGTTTTTCGCGCGCGCGACCACGGCGACGAGCCTGACGGCCTCGCCCCCGCCCGCCACATCCGCCAAATCCATCTCCCCGCTCCCTCCCGCCACCGTCAGTTCGCGATTTCGACGCGCGCGCCCGCGCTCGCTCCCCGCACGCCCTTCTTATACATCGTCTCGACGACGGCCGGCGGCTGCGTGAAGACGCCGGGCGTTCGCGCGCGGAGGCGATAGACGAACCGGTAATTGCCCTTGGGCAGAACGTCGTAGGCGTAGAACACGCGCTCGTCGCCATAAGAGGTCCAGGTCGGCGCGAGCGTCGGCGGGCTCGAGGGGCGCGCTTCGGCCGGCGATGTGGCGAGATTGGGGTTCAGCGGCTCGTAGCCCGCCGGCAGCGGCAGCGAGATCGCGACATGCGTGCGATCCTGCGGATTGACGAGTTCGGCAACCTCTTCGATCGTGTCGCCGGCTTTGACCTTGATCGCGCCCGTCTCGTCCGGCTCCAGTTTTTCCGGCGCGCTCCTTTGGTCCTTGATCCGCCAGCTTCGGCGGCCGATGGCGAAGCCTTCGCTCGAGGCCGGCGCCTTGGCGCCCGGCTCCGCCAGCTCGTAGCGCGTCTCGATCAGCGCGACGAGCGGCGCATTCGACTTGTTGGCGATGGTCAGCGGCGCATCGTCGGCGTCGGCGTGACGCGCGACCGGAGCGTCGGCGCCGATCGAGGCGCTTCGCGGCGCGCCGCCCGTGGAAAACTCGACCGCCAGCGGCGCCGCCGGGCGCCGCCAGCCCTCCGCCAGCGCCAGGATCGCCGCCGCGTCGGCGTTGGTCGTTCCCCAGCCGTCGCCTTCGCCGAGCCGCAGCAGCGCGTCGCGGACAACGACGCCGCGCGGATCGCGGGGCGCCGCCATCGCTGCGGCGCGGACCATTTCCGCAAGGCTCGCCGTTTCGGAGGGCAGGACGATCGGATTGCCGCCGTCCTCCGCCTGCCCGGCGTAAACCTGCCGGCCGCCGCGACTGGCGAATTTCACGCGGCTCCACATCGTCTCGACGAGCGACGCGGCGACGCGCGGATCGGCGCCGGAAAGGCGCGCCGCGGCCGCGGTCAGCTCCGCAACGCCGACATTGGGCATGAAGTCCGCATGGCGCGCCAGTTCGGCGAAATAGGCTTCGTCGAGCTGGCCGCCCTCGGCGAGCGCGCTCAGGGCCGCCACGCGTTCGCGCAGTTCTTCGCCCGACAAGAGGCGCGGATAATCGGAGCGCAGCGACGCCTTCAGAATAGCGGCGAGCCGGGCCGACAAGGTCTTGTCGACGGTTTCGCCGGCGCGCTCGGCCGCGGCGAGGAAAGCATAGGACCAGGCCGTGAGCGAGACATTGCCGCGCGCGCGCGGCCAGAAGGCGACGAGCCCGTCGGAATCGATCGACTGCTCGATGGAATTCGCCGCGGCGCGCACGGAATCCGAAACGCGCCCTTCGAAATCCGCCGCCGCGAGAATCGGAGCGAAGCCCTTGAGCGAGAGGCCGGCACGCGCCAGCGACAGGCGCTGTTCCGTGCAGCCGTAAGGATATTGCACCAGCGCGTTCAGCCCCCCGACGAGCTTCACCAGCGCCGGATCGGCGGCGACGACGGCTTCGCGCGAGAACGTCCCCGGCCGCGCGGCGGCGCCGACGGCGGCGATCGTCTTGGTCTCGCCCGGCGCGATGTCGACGATTTCATAGCGGCGTATCGGTTCGCGATCCGGCATCACCGGCAGATCGATCTCCACCGCGTCCTTCGCGCGATCGGCGTCGCGTTCGACCTTGAAGGTCAGCTTGACGTTCTCGCCTTTCGCCGCGTCTTGTGGAACGCCGGCGCGCACGTCGATGCGGACAGGCCGGTTCTGCGTCCATTCGATCCTGCGGCTCGCCGGCCCTTCGATCGTCAGACCCTGCGCCGCGATCGACGCCGCGCCGGCGCCGCCCGGCCCTTCGACGATCCGCGCGACGAGGCCGATGTCGAGCGCGTCGCCTGGCCGCACGAAGCGCGGCAGCGCCGGCTGCGCCACGATCTCCTGACGGATCAGCATTTCGCCGCCCGCCGCGCCGAAGCGGTCCGGGCCGCTGGTCGCCTTGGCGCGCAGCTTGAACACGGTCAGCGTGTCGGGCAGCTTCACCTTGATCTTCGCGAGGCCGTCGGCGCCGACCTTCACGCTCGGCAGATAGATCGGCACGGGCGTGAAGTTCTTGCGCACCGAGATGTTGTTTTCGGCGCCCCATTCTTCGAGACCGGCGTCGCCGCCGGCGATCTCTTCGAGCGGAATGACGCCGAACGCCATGTTGCGCGTATCGCGCGCGGCCATCTTCGTCTCGCGCTCCAGGATGAAGTCCGGCAGCGGATCGAGCGGGCGCTCCTTGGCGAGCGACAGCACCGCCTGATCGACCATCCAGAAAGTGACGTCGCCCGCGAGCGGCTTGCCCGCGTCGTCGGAGAGCCGCAGCGCCACCTCGATTTCCTGTCCGGGACGGGCCTTCGCCGGATAGTCGAGCTTGACGGAGACGATGTTCTTGACCGGCGTCACCTCGATCCATTTCGTCGCCGCGATGGCGACGGGCTTGCCCTGATCGAAATTGGCCGACGGCTGCGGCGCCGCGTCCTTGAGGCGTCCGCGCATGATGAGGAAATGCACGGCGAGCTTGGGCGTCTGCTCCTTCTTCAGCGTCAGCGCATAGCGCCCGAAGCCGTTGGCGATGTCGACGAACTGATAGTCGTAGACGCCGCCGGGCTGCTCGACGATAGCGAGCGCGCGCGCCGTCTGGAATGGCGACTGGATGACGAGCGTTGCGGTTTCGCCGGGCGCGTATTTGTCCTTGTCCGGCGTGATCGTCGCGGTCTGCGAGGGCGGACGCGCGAAGGTCACGGGCGTATCGCCGGAGACGAAGAAATCGACGCTCACCTGCTGGCGGCGCTTGAGGCGATCGTAGGCTTCGAGCTGCACGACATAGACGCCCGCCTCTTTCGTTTGCAGGTCGATCTTTAGCGCCTCCTTGGCGCTCGTCACCTTGCGCTCAACGATCACCTCGTCCTGGGTCTGCGTCACGTATTTCGCGGCGCCTTGCGCGAAGTCGCTGGCCTGCAGGGTCGAAATCCAGTTGCGCTTGAGAAAGCGCAGCGTCATCTCCAGCCCCGCGACCGCCTCGCCCTTGCCGTCGATGGCGATGACTTCCGGCGCAATCGCGCCCGGCCGCTCGACATAGCGCAGCGTCTTCACGCCCAGGACGAAGGGCGGGACGGCGATGACGTTCTGCACATTGCGCACTTCGACGCCGTCGTCCCCCATCACCGTGGCTTCGATCGAATAGCGGCGCGGCTGCGCGGTCGGTTCGATCGTCGTATCGAAGGTCATGCGCGCGGCGCCGCCGGCGTCGGTGCGCGCGTCGCGCTCCAGCACCGCCGTCGACTTGAACTTGCCCTCGCCGGAAAAGCGCGCGTCGGTCGAGAACAGAAAGCCTTCGCGGCCAGACTGCGCCAGATTTGGCGGCGTGAAGACGTGAGGAAACTGCGCGGCGCGCCATTTCACCGGCCGGTCGGCGGCGAGCCCGCCCGCGAAATAGCGCGCCAGGAGATCGACGTCGAAGGTTCCGTCGAGCGCAACCATCTGCGGCGCGTTGAGCACGACCTCGAAGGTCGGCAACCGGTACGCCTCCTTCTTGAAGGTGAAGCTCCCGCAGGACATGTCTTCGCCGGCCGCCTGTTGCGTCGTCTCGGCGTCGTCGGGCTCTCCCGCCGTTTCGTCGGCCGCGCCCTCCTGTTTCGGCGCCTCCTTCGGCTTCGGCTTGGCGCCGGCGGGCTCGAATTTCGCCGAATAGTCGCCGGTCGCCGGCGTCTGCGCGTCGAATTTGTGATAGAAGTTTCCGCTGGCGTCGAGCGCGACGGGGATGCGCCATTCCTGATTGTTCGGGCCCGCGACCACCAGCGTTCCGCCGCCTTTGGCGAGGCTGAGCGCGCCGCCGCGCCAGTCGCGCACGAAGCCTTTGATATGCGCCGGCTCCTCGGGTCGGTAGATCGGCCGCTCCGAAAAGACGTGGCAGAGCGTGCGCGCCCTGTCGCCGCGCGGCTCTTGCGGATTGGTCGTCCAGGCGAGCCAGGGGCTGTCCGGCTTCGTCCAGTTCTCCCGCGCATATTCCGAGGGCGCGCTGCCCGGATCGACGACGAGCGTGTCGAGCCCTTTCGTCACCACGACGCGGCGCAATTCGGCCTCCGCGCGCTTGGCCAAACTCCAGGTGAAGAAGCCCGAAGGATCGGTCACGCCCTTGGCGAGCGTGACGAACTTGTCGCCCTTGACGCCTTCGATTCGGATTTCCGCGCCGGCGACCGGCTGCGCGCTCGCGAGCGACGTGACGGCGAAGCGCACGCGCGCCGGCTCCTCGATCGCCGAAATCGTCAGGTCCGTCACCTGCGCGCGCAGCCATTTTCGCTTGCCGCTGTCGATCGTGCGTAGGCCGACAAGATACGTCCCCGGCTGCTCCACGCCGGAAATGCGCGCAAAATCCTCCTTGAGGTCGATCCCGAATTTGGCGTCGGCGCCGTTCCTGCGGATCGGCAGATCGACGAGCCGCGACACGGCCGGCGACCCCAAGACCTTCAGCCGCTCCTTGATCGCCTCGGCCTCGATGCCGGCGCTTTCGCTCCAGCGCTTGGGTTCGTTGCCGGCGAGCGGCGGTGCGGCTTCGTCGTCGGTTTCGACGCCGGCCTTGGGGAAGGGCCAGAAATCGCGCGAAAGCGGATCGATGGCGTGGATGCGGATGTCGGCGCGATCGTAGCCGCGCCCGCGCAGCGGCAGCAACTGCGGCCCGAAGCGCTCGACGATCCCGTAGCCCACGTCCCATTGCAGCGCCGGCAGATCGCGCGTGAAGGCGAGGCGGCGCGCATAGGGCGTCGCGAGCGGGCGCCCGCGCGCGTCGCTCAAGGCGCCGGGCGCGATGGACAGCTCGTAGACGCGATCCGAGAGGAAGCTCGCGGCGATCTTCAGCCGGCGCCCGTCGGTTTCGACCGCAAGATCGTCGACTGGCGGCGTAATGCGCAACGCCTCGCGCGCGCGCAGAATGTCGAGCGGAGCGGGCGGAGCGGAAAAGGTCAGGGTCACGCGTCGCTTCGCCGCCGGGGCGTAGGGCGTCTCTACCTCCCCGCCTTCCTGGCCGCCTTCCTCGGCGCCGCTTTCCGGCGCCGGCGCGAAGTCTCCGTTCGACGCGCAGCGCAGCACGCCGTCGAGATCGTTGTCGTCCCAGCCGCGCCCGCAATTCGCCTCGGTCACGGCGAAAGGCGCCGCGGTGCGCACGCGCAGTTCGTAAGTCTCGTCGTCGAGGCCGGGCTCGTCGGACAGGCGCAGCCGCAAAATTGCGACGCGGCCGTCGGCGATGGTTTCGCGAAACCGTAGAACATAGCTCTGCTCGGCGCTGCGCTCGGCGCGCTCCAAGGGCCGGATGTCATAGGCGCCCGCGTTCAGAACCTGGCCGCCTTGCGCGGAAATTCCCGGCGCGGACCGCAGTTCGACGGAAACGAGCCGCGCCAGCGCGGCGGCGTCGACGGGCGAGGGGAAGGTCAGCGCGATCTGCGTGAGCGCGTCGACGGGATCGGCGCCTTCCGCGGGAGTCGTCGAACTGGGCGCCGGCAACAGGGACACAAGCCGCGTTTCGTTTGCGCCGACTTTCACAGCGACGCGCGCCAGCGGCTTCCAGGGTTCGGCGGGGCGGAACTGCAGCGCGCGCGGCCCAAGCCAGCGCCATTCGCCCGCCTGTCCCGGCGCGAGCGTTACGAATTTTCCGGGCGCGTCCTCGGGGCCGCCGCCTTTCGGACCCGCATCGGAGTCGAAAAACACCGTCAGCGGATCCCAGCTTCGCAGGAAACGTTCGGGCGTCACGCGAACGCCGTCGGCGCGCTGCGCGCGATCGAAGACGGCGGGCGCAGAGGGCTCGGCGCGCAGCGGCGACGCAAACGCCGTCGCGACCGTGAAGGCCAAGAGGAGAAGTTTCTTCATCGCCGCATCCTTGCGCTTTACGTACCCACGTTACCGCGTCTTGACCGTCTTCAGCCCCGCCTTTTCCAAGAACTCCGCCACGACCTCGGGCGGCGGGCCCGCAGGCGGCGGCGACACGCCAACGACGGCGAGCCGAAGCACGCCGGCGCCGGCGTCCGGCGGCGCGCGGACTTCGACGAGATAGCGGCCGGGCGCGAGCTTCATGCTCTGCGCGACGCCTTCGCCGAGCGTCTTGCCGGCGGCGTCGAGCAAGCGGACGCCGACGCGATCGGGCTCGGCGCGAACGCCGATTCCGATTTCGCCCTCGCGTTTCACCTCGAAAGCGAACAAAGCCCCGGCGCCGGGCGAAATCGCTATCGGCGGGTTGATCCCCTCCTGCGCCTCGATCACCGGCTGCGCGCCGATGTCGAGCATTCCGGACAGCGCGCCGTCATGCGGCGAATAAACGTCGAGCGTCCCCTCGCCCGCGCCCATATAGCGGTGAAGTTCGACGCCCGCCGCATAGGTTTTCACCTCGCGCCGGCCGTACTGCGTAAAGGCGACGATCGCCGGCGCGTTCGTGCGCGCGTTCAGCATCACGGGAGCCGCTTGCTTCAACGTAAAGCTCATCGCCTCGCCAACGAGCGCGACGCGCTGGGGCGTGGCTACGGCGCGCGGCGCAGCAGCCGGCCAGGGACTCTTGCCCGCGCGCTCCAGCCAAACCGCGACGAGCCCCGGCTTGTAGTCGACGACGACGCGTCCCCGTCCATCGAGCGTCAATGTTTCGCCGCGCGCGACAAGTCCCGCCTCGGAAACGAAGGTCGCCTCGCCGCCGGTGACAACGACGTGGTCGCCGGCTTGCGCGTCGACCGGCAAGGACAGTTGGCCGCCGGCGCCGAAGAAGCGCTTGATGGCGCGGCCCGCCGCGAGCGTCTCGCTCCTGCCCGGCTCTGCGGCGACGCGCGCGGGCGCCGGTTTGTCCGAATAATTCACCAGCCAGATGTCGTTTTCCACGCCGTTTTCGACGCGGGAGAGCGGAGCGTCGTCGGCGAAGGTCGAAAACGGCCGCGACGAATCGGGCGCGGCGAAAGCGGCCACGCCGGCGGAAAGATCGAAGGCGAGCGGCGCGTCCTTCGGGTCAAGGGTCACGGGCTGCGCGCTCATCGGCGGCAAGAGAGCCGCGTAAAGCGCCCCGCCCTTGGCGGGCGGCGATAATCCCACGTCGATCGCGCGCAGATTGACGCGCAGCGACGCGGCGCCAGACGCGTTCCACAAACGCAGCGGCTTCTCGCCCGCGAGCGCTAGAGCAGCGCCGGACACGACGCCGAAGCCGCGGCCCGCGTCAAGGCCGGGCTGTCCGAAGGCCGAGCGCGCCAGCCATAGCCGCGCCATGCCTGCCGGCGCAGCCAGCGCCGGCAGCACGGCGGTTTCGCCCGCGCCTATGTCGAGCGCGATTTCGGCGCCCTTCCATTCGAAGGCCTTGACCGCGACGCGTTCGTCGCAGCCGCCGCGCGTCATCAGCCACAGCGCTTCAGACTGTGGCGCCATCGGACCCGCGCGCGTCTCGCGCAGCAGCCGCCCGGGCGCGGAGCCGGCCAGAAGCGTCCCGCCGCGCGGAGCGATTTCGACCAGAGAAGCCGATGGCGCCGCGGCGAGGCCGACGCAGACGGGCGGTCCCGCGTCCTCGACGGCTTCGAGCGCAACGTCGCCGAGAGCGCGCGCGCGGCGCTCCACGATGCGTGTTGCGATCGCGATCGGCGCGGCGCCGCCGCCGACGGACCAGACGAGCGCGCGCCATTCGCTCTTGCCGCCCTTTTCCGCGGGCCAGGCGGCGACGGGCGCGAGGCCGCGCTCGGTTCCGACGACCCGCCAGGCGCCGCCGGCGTCGCGCCGTTCGATCGACAGCGCGACTTCGACCTGCGACTGCGCGGCGACCAGCGCGAGGCTTCCTTCCGGCGCCGGCGGGAGCGTCGCGACATGCGCGACGAAATGCGCGCCTTGGCCAGCGAGCGTTCGAACCCCGCGCGCCTCCAGCGCGCCGTCGTTCGTCTCCGCCGGCAAGGCGAAGCGAATCTCGACGCCGCGCGGGCGCGGCTCGTCGCCCGGCGCATTCTCTTCCTCGCCCGGCGCCGCGGCGTCGTCGGCGCCGTCCTCCTCGCCTTCGTCTTCGTCTTCGCCTTCCTCGGCGCCGGTCGCTTCGCTTGCGGGCCGCGGATTGACGCCGAGCGGCTCCAGCTCCAGCGTATAGGCGCCGGCGGGAAGGCGGCGCGAAAGCGCGACGTTCCAGTCGTCGGCGCGTCCTTGCAACCACTCGATCACGGCGCCGTTCGCGTCCTTCAAGGCGCCGAGCATTTCCACGTCGCCGAACGCCGTCAGATCGACGACGCGGTCCGCCGCCAGCGAAAAAGCAAGCTTCGCCGGCAGATCGACATAACGCGGCGCGCCAGGCTGAAGCTCCTTGGCGTCGAGCGAAATCTCGTAATCGAGGCGGTCGTCGTGGGCGAGACTGCGCGCTTCGATCCGATAGACGCCGGCGCTCAGGCGTGCTTCGAACTTCTTGGCGCCGACGACTTTGCCGACACTTTGGCCGACGCTCTCGCGCTCGCCTTTGACGATCTCGCCGACCATGCCTTCGCCGATGGCGATTTCGACATTGGCGTCGCCGGAGAGCGCAAAGCGCCACACGTCGGGCGCGCGCGGCGCCGCGCGGTCGGCCGGTTCGCGCCATTGCAGCTTTCGCGGCTCGCCGAATCGTAAGTCGTGAGGGCCGTGGCCTTCGAGCGGCGCGGGCGCGACGACGGGCGCCAGCCGCGCGACCATGCGCGCTTCGACATCCTGGGGTAGCACGACGAGACGATAGCTTCCCTTCTCGAAGCGGCGCGTCAGGCGCGTCAGCTTGCCCGGCGCCGCGAGCGGCCAGCCTTCGGCGTCTTCGAGCCGCGCGCTCCACTCGCGCGTCACGCCGAGCAGGTCGATGCGATAGACGCCGCCCTGCGGAATGTCGAAGGGAACGAGCGCGCCGGCGCCGGCGTCGAGCGTGGCGCGCGCCACGCCTTCGCCCTCCAGCTTCGCCGTTGTCCGAAGCGCGGCGGGCGTCACGGAAACGCCGACGCGCCCTTCCGACTCCTTCGCCGTCACGGCGGCGCGATAGCCGCCCGCGCGCAGATAAGCGGAGACGAGGGCGTTGTGGCCGGGGCCGTTGTTCTCGCTTTGCCCGAGACGCGGCGCAAAGCTCGTGCCGACGGCGAGCGCGGTCTGCAAGCGCCCCAAGGTCTCGATGCGATAGAGCCCGCCCTGCGCGACGCTGAAGGGCGCGTATTTCGTTTCGTCGCGCGCAATGTCGAAAAACGCCGGCTTGCCGACGGCGGCCGGGGGCGGCGCGCGAGCGGGCTTCGCCTTGCCGGCGTCTTCGCTCTTTGCCGCCTCGTCGCTCTTCGCCGCCTCGGGAACGAAGATCAGACCGAGCGCGCGGGCGCCGGCGGCGGGCGCGATTTTCGCAGTGACGAAACGCACGTCGTTTTCGATTTTTTCGTCGGCGAGCGTCACGGCGATTTCGGCGCCTTTGGAGTCGCGCGCAATCGCCGCGCCGGTCTTGGGCAGGCGCAAGGGCACGGCGAGTTCGGCGCCCGCCGGCTGTTGCAGCGCCAGCGGCGCCTTTTCGAGTTCGACGGGCAGCGAAACGATGCGCGCGCCGGCGAGAAGGTCCGGCGCCGTATTGACCAGGACGAGATAGGAGCCGTCGCCTTCGAGCTTGTGTTCGCCGAAGGAAATCGCGGCACGCGAGGGCGGAGGAGAGGGCAGGGGCGCCGAAAGGCCGGGCGGGCCGAGCGTCACGTCGACGACGCCCGCGGCGTCGCCGACCGGCTGCAGCGTCAATTGATAGAACCCCGCCTGAAGATCGTAGCGCAGCGGATCGCGGGCGCCGGCGCGCGGCGCAAGCGAACCCAGCGCCGGCTCGACGCTGGCGCGGACCTTCACGCCCTTCACGTCGACGGCGACGGGGCCGCCGTTCGTCGCTTCGAACAGCAGTGTCGTCGTTCCGCGCAGATTGAATTTGCCGCGCCAGGAGCGCCCCGCCGCAACGCGCGGCATGTCGGAGGCGACGACGCGGGTGCGTCCGTCCTTCTCGACGCGCGCGAACAGCGCGGTCGCGGGAACCTCGTCGCCGCCTTCGCCGGCGAGGTCGACGGAAACGAGGTGCGGGCCGGAGGCTTCGAACGAGCGGCGGCTATCCTGGCGCAGCGCGCGCAGCGAAAAACTCTGTCCCTCGAAACCCGATGCTTCGAGACGCACGGGCGCCGAACCGTCCGCCGCGAGCGAGACGGAGACGGCGGGCTCGCGGCTTCTCTTGTCGATGATGGCGGACTGGCGCGTTGCGCCGCGCCGCGCGTCGAGCCGCGCGCCGGCCGGATCGGGCAGTTCGAGCCGGAACGAATCATATTCGGCGGGCGCCTCGAAACGCGCGGCGCCGAAGGGGCCGATGACGCCTTCGGCGACTGCGGCCGCAAGCAGAGCCGGCTCGTCGAGCCGCACCAGCAGCGGCTGCGCGGCGGCGGCGTCCGCCCAGATCAGCCGCTCGCCGCCATAGGCGGTCACGACATAGCGGCCCGGCGCGACGTTCGCTTCGAGGCGCGCCCGCGTCATGACATGGCCCGCCCGCGGCTCCGCCTGCGCCATTTCGAAGGCGGCGTCCATCAGTTCGCCGTCGGCGCGCCACAGCCGCAAATCGCGAAGTGCGCGGCCGATGGCCTCGACGCCGACGCGGCCCGAGGGGCCGACCTCAAGCGAATAGGAGCGCTGCGCGAGGTCGCCCAGTTCCGCGCTTTGAATTTGCCCCGGCGCCAGCGCGGGGCGCTTGGCGTCCGCTTCGACGAAGGGCTCCGCGCTCAGCGCGACTTTGCCGGCGGCGCCCTTGGCGTTGGTGACGCGCAGCTTATAGACGCCTTTGTCGAGCAGCGCGTCGATGCGGCCGTCGCGCAGGCCCGCCGCGCCGGCGGAGTCCAGCGGCCCCGCGATCATGTCGATGAGTTCGATGCGCGCGCCCGAGGCGCTTTTCGCACGGAGCGAGTAACGCCCGGCCGCCGGAATCGTCAACAGCGCGGCGCCGTCGCGCTCCGCGGGAAGATCGTTGGCGGAAAACTGGCCGGGAGCGGTCCTGGCCTTGCCGGCCCTCTGCTCCGACGCCGCCTCCGCCGGCTCGCGCGCAAACGCCGGCGCCGCGCCAAACCCGAGCGCGACCGCAAGGACGAGCCATCTTGCGGCGCAGGGCGGGATCGCAGGCGGCATCCGATTCTCCATCTGTCGCGGTATGTGTCGCGGTTCGCCGTCACGCAGGCGAGTCGGCCCAAACCGCATATTGAACGATTTTCGGTCCCCGGGGATATGTGGCGCCGCACGCGCCCTTCGCACAAAACAATTGCCTGCGGCCTTTGCGTTCCTGCATCATGTGACGGCGCCAACCGCAAGCTTCAAGGGAGCCGACATGACGCGCGCGCCGGTTTTTTTCCTTTTCGCCGCTCTCGCGGCTGCGAATGCGCAGGCGAAACCCGCGATGCTGCGCGAGGCCGCGGCCCTGACGGCGAAGCCCGGCGGCGGCGCGGCGCTGGCGCAGGCGCCCGAAGGCGCGATCGTCGATCTCGAGCGGCGAGGGCCGCGATGGAGCCGCGTGACCTTCGAGGGCCGTCGCGGCTATGTGACGACGGCGCTGCTCGACGACGCCGCGGCGGTCGTCCCGGCGCCGCCGGAAGCCCCGGCCGCGGGAGGCGCGACGCCGTACGACCCGGCCGCCAATCCCGGCTGCGACCTCGGCTATCCCTATTCCGGGAGCGCGCGCTATTTCACGGGGCTCAACGAACTACGCCACTCGGGGCCGCTCGGCTTCTTCCTCGGCTACCACGTGGCCCGGCCGTGCGGAGTCGATCCGGCTGCATCGCCTTGAGCGCTCTCGCGTCGACGAGCAGATCGACGGCGCGCGCGCGTTCCGTTCGCTGCACGGCGCCCGGGCTGGACTTGCGGCGGGAGCGAACGAGTTTACCCTGCGAGCGCCGAGACATGGAGAACAGCGTGAGCGAGGACGCGTGGTCCGCGGTGGACCGCTATATCGCCGATCATCTCATCAGCGCGAACGAAGCGCAGGCGGAAACCCTGCGCGCGAATGCAAGCGCCGGGCTGCCGGCCATCGACGTGTCGGCGCCGCAGGGCAAGTTTCTCTCGCTGCTGGCGCGCGCCGTCGGCGCCCGCAGAATCTTGGAGATCGGCACGCTCGGCGGCTGTTCCACCGTCTGGTTCGCGCGCGCGCTGCCGCCCGGCGGTAAGATCGTCACGATCGAATTCGAGCCGAAGCACGCCGAAGTCGCACGAAAGAACATCGCGCGCGAGGGACTGAGCGATCGCGTCGATCTGCGCGTCGGCGCCGGGCTGGACGTGCTGCCGACCCTCGAAGGCGAGGGCGCCGATCCCTTCGACTTTTCCTTCATCGACGCCGACAAAGGCAACAACGCCAATTACTTCAAATGGGCGCTGCAACTGTCGCGGCCCGGCGCGCTCATCGTCGTCGACAATGTGGTGCGCGAAGGCGCGGTTCTCGATCCGAACGGCGCCGATCCGACCGGGCAAGGCGCGCGTGCGCTTTTCGAAGCCGTCAAGGCCGAGCCGCGCGTAACCGCCACCGCCATCCAGACCGTCGGGAGCAAAGGATGGGACGGGTTCCTGATGGCGCAGGTCAAGGCGCCGTGAGCGCGCAGCGCTTGCGCTCGATCCGGCAGCATAGCGAAATGCTCAGGCGAAAGAGAGGCTTACGCGCCAATGATCGTCACGGCGACCGACAGAACCAACGGCAGCGACGCCAATCCGCAAATCGCCAGCACGCAGACGATCTTTTCGATCTCCGGCGCCGGCTCGTTCGCCGAGGCGGATTGAATGTCTTGCGCTTTCCCGAACAGCATGGCCCTCGAACTCCCCAACGCGCGTTCACACTTCCTGCACCCGGAGGTCACGCCTCTCCGTGCGAAGATGCTCCCCCACGGGAATTAATGCGGATGGGACCGATTCGTTCCAATTTTAACGGTTCGTTCTCCCGCGGACGCGCGAATTTTCGTTAACACTAACGAAAGGTCGCTAACGATTGGTAAATCCGCCCGGGCGCCGGCGGCTTCGAGGGCGGACTCAGATTGCGGCCGCCAGCACGGGCCGCTTCGCTCCGCCCGCCCGAATCGCGGCCGGAGCGGCGTTCTCGCTGAAGAGCTCCGCGAGCTTCTCGGTCATGGCGCCGCCCAGCTCCTCGGCGTCGACGATGGTGACGGCGCGGCGGTAATAGCGCGTCACGTCGTGGCCGATGCCGATCGCGATCAGCTCCACGGGCGATCTGGTCTCGATGTCGTGGATCACCTGGCGCAGGTGGCGCTCCAGATAGTTTCCCGGGTTCACCGACAGCGTCGAATCGTCGACCGGCGCGCCGTCCGAAATCATCATCAGAATCCGCCGCTGCTCGGTCCGCGCCAGCAGCCGCCGGTGCGCCCAGTCGAGCGCCTCGCCGTCGATGTTCTCCTTCAAGAGCCCTTCGCGCATCATCAGGCCGAGATTGCGCCGCGCGCGCCGCCAGGGCGCGTCCGCCGCCTTGTAGACGATGTGGCGGATGTCGTTGAGGCGGCCGGGATTGGCCGGCTTGCCGTCGGCGAGCCATTGCTCGCGCGACTGCCCGCCCTTCCAGGCGCGCGTGGTGAAGCCCAAAATCTCCACCTTCACGCCGCAGCGCTCCAGCGTGCGCGCGAGAATGTCGGCGCAGGTCGCGGCGACGGTGATCGGGCGCCCGCGCATGGAGCCGGAATTGTCGAGTAGCAGCGCCACCACCGTGTCGCGGAAGTCCATGTCCTTCTCGCGCTTGAAGGACAGCGGCTGCTGCGGGTCGACAATGACGCGGGTCAGGCGCGCCGGATCGAGCATCCCCTCTTCGAGGTCGAACTCCCAGGAGCGGCTCTGCTGCGCCATCAGGCGGCGCTGCAGGCGGTTGGCGAGCCGCCCCACCACCGAGGAGAGGTGCAGAAGCTGCTTGTCGAGATAGGAGCGCAGACGGTCGAGCTCTTCGGTCTCGCACAGTTCTTCCGCTCGCACGATCTCGTCGAACTTCGTGGTGTAGGGCCTGTAGTCGGCGCCGGAGCGCTCGTGCGAGAACGCCGTCGGGCGGCGCATGTCGGCGGCTTCTTCGAGATCGCCGGCGTCCGAATCCTCCAGTGTTTCGCCGATGGGGGCCTCGGCCGTTTCGTTTTCGCCGGGCTCCAGCGCGTCCTCGGCGGCGAGCGCGGTCTCCATGTCGCGCGCCTTGGAGGCCTTGTCGTCGTCCTGGTCCTCGCCTTCGCTGTCGTCGGGATTTTGCGGCGGCTCCTCGCTGTCTTCGTCGGCCTCCTCGCTTTCCGGCGCGTCGGGCGCGGACATTTCAAGATGCGAGAGCAGATCGCGGGCGATCTTGGCGAAGGCGCGCTGATCCTCGACGGCGCCGGTCAGGCGGTCGAGATCGGCGCCCGCACGCTCCTCGACGAAACCGCGCCACAGTTCGACGATCTTGCAAGCGTGCGGCGGCGGCGCGAGGCCGGTGAGGCGTTCGCGCGCCATCAGCGCCAGCGCGTCTTCGAGCGGCGCGTCCTCGCGGCTGGCGATGTCGGCGAACGGGCCGCGGGAATAGCGATCCTCCAGCATGGCGCCGATATTGGCGGCGACGCCGGCCATGCGCCGCGCGCCGAGAGATTCGACGCGCGCCTGCTCCATGGCGTCGAAGGCGGCGCGCGCCTCCAAGGAGGGCGGCGCATAGCGGCGGTGCACGGCGTCGTCGTGGCAGGCGAGGCGCAGCGCGAAACTGTCGGCCTGGCCGCGTAGGATCGCCGCGTCCTTGGCCGCGAACTTGCGCGGCGGCTCGGTGAGGCGCGCCTTGGCGGCGCCCTCTAGCCCGCCCATCAGCGAGGGACGCTCGGGCGCATAGGTCACGTCGAGCGCGGGCGTCTTGGCCATGGCGCGCATGGCGCCGGCGACGGCGCGCTTGAAGGGCTCCTGCGGCGCCTCCTTGGGCGAGGCCGGCCGGCGATTGGTCGGAAGCGGGGGCATGGCGAAGATATAGCGAGCGCCGGCGGGAGGGGGAAGGGCGGGATTGCCCTGGTAAGCATGGCCGCTCGGCAGGTATAGGAAATTGTGCGAAGACGGGGCGGCGGCGCGCTTACGCCGCGGCGACTCGCGCCATCAGGAACTCCACCGCCTCCCTGGGCGCGCGGTCGATCGGCAGCGCGACGAAACGCCTGCTTGCGAGGATCAGCAGCAGCACCGGGCCGGCGGGCCAGACCGCCTTGACGGATTTCCACTCCAGCAGCGGCGCGCCGCCCGGAACCTGGCCGCCCGCGTCGATCACGATCCCGTCGTCGAAGAGGCGCGCCGACGAAATATGGCCGCGCGCGGCGGCGATCTTTTCGCGCATCGCGCGCTGATGCATCCGCCAGCCGCCGCCGACGAAAATCGCCAGCACCGCCAGCGCGCCGAGAAAGAGCAGGGCGGCGTCCTCCCCATCGCCCGAATAGGCGAGCATGGCGCAGGAGAGGGCGATCAGCGCCAGCGGCGCGGCGGCGAGGGCCGGCTTTTCGCTCACGAGGGCGCGCAGGGTGAAGGCGTTGACGGCGGCGCGCATCGCGGCCGGTTCGTAGCGAACAGGGAAAACGAAACGCTCCGGCATGGCGCGGCTCCAACATTTTGAGCTGGCGCGATTTCTTATCGATCGCGCGATGTCAGCGCGATCGGAAAGCGCGCTAGGCGAGGGACGGTTCGAGCTTTCGCGCCGCCTCGATCACCGAGCGCACCGACGCGACGGATTTCTCGAACATGGCCTTTTCGCCGGCGTCGAGCTTGATTTCCATCACCCGTTCGACGCCTCCCGCGCCGATGACCACCGGCACGCCGACGTAAAGGCCGTTCACGCCATATTGGCCCGAGAGGAAGGCGGCGCAAGGGAGCACGCGCTTCTTGTCCTTGAGGTAGCTTTCCGCCATGGCGATGGCCGCCGCCGCCGGGGCGTAATAGGCCGAGCCCGTCTTCAGCAGGCCGACGATCTCGCCGCCGCCCTTGCGCGTGCGCTCGACGATGGCGTCGATCTTCGCCTGCGTGGTCCAGCCCATGGCGACGAGATCGGGCAGCGGCACGCCAGCTACGGAGGAGTAGCGCACGGAGGGAACCATGTCGTCGCCGTGCCCGCCCAGCACGAAGGCGGAGACGTCCTCGACCGACACGTCCAGCTCCTCGGCCAGGAAATAGCGAAAGCGCGCGGAATCCAGCACGCCGGCCATGCCGACCACCTTGTTCGCCGGAAGGCCGGACACCTTCTGCAGCGCCCAGACCATCACGTCGAGCGGGTTGGTGACGCAGATGACGAAGGCGTTCGGGGCATAGCGCCCGATCCCTTGGCCGACCTTGGCGATGACGCCCAGATTGACGGTCAGCAGGTCGTCCCGGCTCATGCCGGGCTGGCGCGGCACGCCGGCGGTGACGATCACCACGTCGGCGCCGTCGATCGCCGCGTAATCTCCCGCGCCGGCGATTTTGGCGTCGAAGCCCGAGACCGGCGAGGACTGCGCCAGATCGAGCGCCTTGCCCTGCGGAACGCCCTCGACAATGTCGAAGAGCGTAACGTCGCCCAACTCCTTCAGGCCCGCAAGATGGGCCAGCGTGCCGCCGATATGGCCGGCGCCGATCAAAGCGATTTTCCTGCGCGACATTTTGCTTCCTGTGCTCGAGGCCGGATCAAACAGCTACCGCGGTTTTTCGCCCGTGGGAAGTCGCAAAGGCGCGTTCCCCGTCTTTGGCGCGGCGGCGCCGGCAAGCTGTTCAATTCGTCGGCGCCTGCGCGGGGCGCCCGTTTGGCGCGCACGCGGGTCGCCGCCCGCGCCCCGCATCGAATGTCGCAGGCGATTGCGCAACAAGAAGTCGCGCTTACATCTTGCTGCGCGCGCCGGTCCGGCCCCGCAGGGGATGAAGCGGCGCGGCTTTGGGATTGGAAAGGGACAGCGTCATGACAACTCACGGCATCGCGAGCGGCGCCACGAAACGGGCCGCTCTCCTCGCGCTCGCGACGACGGCGGCGCTTTTCGTCGCGCCGGCGCGCGCGGCGGATGCGGACGAGGCGGAACTTCTGAAATCCTTCGATAAAGTCGATGTCTGGCACTTTCCGGTCGACTATGCCGTCCGCTACAACGACCGGGACGTGGTCGTCACCCGCGAGCTTGTCGCGCAGCCCGCCCCTGCGGGCGAACTCTGCTACGTACGCTTCGACCTGATCGAGAGCGCCGGCGAATATTCCTATGGCTTTAAGCCGGAGAGTCTGGGCGGCGAACGCAGCAACAGCCGGTGGGGCGTGTATGTCCGCAAGATCGGCGGGGTTCTCGACCAGATGAAATCGTCGCTCAAGATGAACGTGATCTACTTTTACGTCGACGGGAAGAAGAAGGACGCGCCCGCGGACCTTTGCGCCGTAAAACAGGCGGCGCCGACGGCGCAGGCGGGCAACGCCTATAAGGGCGAATGGTCCGATCTCGTCGTTCGCGCCAGGCTGATCCACGGCTGGCCGGCTGCGGCGGCGCGCTGAGCGCGGCGCCGGCCGCTGCGCGTCTTCCGCGCAAGTACCGGGCAGAAAAACCGTGCAAAACCTCCGCGGGGCGTCCGTCTGCGATTGGCGGCGCCCGCGACGGAGCATAAGACTGGCCGCGCACCGGAGGCGCAGGCGAGGGGGCGAGTCGATGAAAAAGGCCAAGAGGAAGGTTTCGACAAAAGCGTCAAAATCCGCGAAGCCGAAGGCCCCGGCGAAGAAGCGCGCGGGGGGCGGCAACCCCATCCTGAATATCCTCAATGACATGGACGAAGACGTTCTCGCCATGCTGAAGGCGGCCATGGCGGCGGAAATCGGTCCGGGCGGCGATTTGTTCGGCCCCGACGATCCGGTCGAGCTGTTCGAGGCTTATCTCGAAGACTGCGCGGACGAAAGCGGCGACGAGGACGAAAAGAACGAGCTCATGGTCGATCTCGTCGAATCTCTGGATAAAGTCCGGATCGACGCCAATGGCGGGGATCCCGACGCCCGAGCGAAAATCAAGGAGATTTACGGCCTGCTGAAAGACGCGATCGCGAACGGCGCCCTCGGTCCGATCGATCTGATGATGACCGGAAAAATGCTTTCCGACGCCGGCTGGGAGGTTCCGGAAATTTTGCGAGACGCGCTCGGCAAGGCGATGGAGGCCACGCAGGCCCACGACCTTGGGGACGCCGACGCTTCGGGTCTGACCGCGTCGCTCTTGGAGTTGGTCGAACAGAACGGCATGAACGCCTTCGACGTTCACGAGCAGTTGAATTCCGTGTTCGCCGGCTTGCCGCCCGAGTTTGGCGCGACGCTCGCGCCCGCGCTCGTCGACGAGGGCAACGCCGTTGTCCGTCAGGCCGTCGCCGGATTCGCGCTACACGCGGATCCTGGCCTCGCCAGGTCGGCGCTCGCGGCCCTCGCCGCCGCTGCGCGCGAGCCCGTCGAAAGCCTGCTGATCGAGCGGCTCGTCTGTATGCGTCCCTGGCTGCCGGCGGACCGGCAGGGGTGGCTCGACGCCGCCGTGCGCGCCATGCGCGCCAACGCCTTGCCGCCCGCGGGGAGGCAGACTCCGAAGCTCCTGAAATGTTTCGCCTCCGTCTGCGACGGCTCCGGCGCGAGCAACCTCGTCGTCGAGCAGAAAGCCGGCGCGCAGTGGCGGGTCGCAACCGTCATGATTAAGGCGACCGGCGTGGCCGAGGCCATGACCATCCCGGAACTGCGAAAGTCGGACATGGAGGGCATCATGGGCCAGTTGGGCGCCACCATGCCCACCGGCGAAACGGATTTGGCCGGCCTCGCGCGCATACTGGGCCTCGCGCTCGCCGACAATCTTGCGTCGGGCGTGGCGCCGCCCTTCAAGCTGGTCGAGATCGTGGAAAGCCTCGGACTTGACTTCGTTCATCCCGAGAACACGCCGCCGCATGAGGTCGTCGCCGCGCTCCTCGCCGATCTGCCGCCGGAACAAACGGACGCGGCGGCGGCGACCAAGGCCCACGCCGCAATGGCTGGCGGCGAATTCTCGGATCAGTGGTTCGAAGCCGGCGAAGCGCTGGAACAGGCCGTTGCTTCCGTGAAGGGAAAAGAACGCCGAATTGCGAAGGTTCTCCAGTCCTATCTGCCCGCGCGGCGGCAATTCTGGGCGCGGCAATGCGCGCGGTCCGCGCTCGCGCTGCGCGGCGAGGACAGCGGTCCCCGAGCAAAGTGGAAGCAGTTGGCGCTCGTCGGGCGCGACATCGCCTCCGATACGCCGCTGGAAAAAATTCCGCTGATAAGGCGAATCGCGGAACTCTCGGTCGAAGTTTTCGAAGGGCGGATGTAGCAAACCCGCAATGGCCCTTGCTCCGGGGCGCGCGCTCGCTTATAAGCGCGCGCATCCCACAGGCGAAAGCGTCAAAACGGCTTCTGCTTCAAGAAGCCGTTCCGGTGGCCGGTTTCCGGCTCTCAACAGCTTTCGCCGAGGCTCAACCGGAGAACGAAAACCATGGCGCTTCCCGACTTCACCATGCGCGGCCTTCTGGAGGCCGGCGCCCATTTCGGCCATCAGTCGCATCGCTGGAACCCGAAGATGGCGCCGTACATCTTCGGCGCCCGCAACAATATTCACATCATCGACCTCGCCCAGACCGTTCCGCTGCTGCATCAGGCGCTCAAAGCGGTTTCGGACACGGTGGCCAAAGGCGGTCGCGTGCTCTTCGTCGGCACCAAGCGCCAGGCGCAGGAGCAGGTCGCCGACGCCGCCAAGCGCTGCGCGCAGTATTACATCAACTCCCGCTGGCTGGGCGGCACGCTGACCAACTGGAAGACGATTTCGGGCTCGATCAACCGCCTGCGCAAGCTCGAAGATCAGCTTGGCGCGGGCGCCGCCGGCGTCACCAAGAAGGAGCGTCTGCTTCTGACCCGCGAGCGCGACAAGCTGGAGCGCGCGCTCGGCGGCATCAAGGACATGGGCGGCACGCCCGACCTCATTTTCGTGATCGACACCAACAAGGAGCAGTTGGCGATCAAGGAGGCGGCGCGGCTCAAGATTCCGGTCGTGGCCGTCCTCGACACCAATTGCGATCCGGACGGCGTGACCTATCCCATTCCGGGCAACGACGACGCCGGCCGCGCCATCGCGCTGTATTGCGACCTCATCGCGCGCGCGGCGATCGACGGCATTTCCCGCGGCCACGGCGCCATGGGCGTCGATCTCGGCGCGGCGGAGGCGCCGGACGTGGAGCCGGCCGTCGCGGAGCCCGCCCTCGCGGCGAGCGAAGAGACGGCGGTCGCGGCGAGCGCCGAGGCGTTCGAGCTTCTCGCGGCGCCGCGCGGCGCCCCGGACGATCTCGCCAAGCTTCACGGCGTCGGCCCCCAGCTCGTCAAGAAGCTCAACGACGCCGGCGTCTTCCATTATTGGCAGATCGCCGCCTTGACCGGCGCCGAGGTCGAGAAGCTGGACGGCGATCTCAAGCTGAACGGCCGCATCGCGCGCGACGGCTGGATCGAGCAGGCGAAGGCGCTGTTGTCCACCTGACCGGCGCGGCGCCGCACATCGCGTTCCCATCGTCGGGCGTCGCGGCTCTTTTTGGGTCCGGCGCCCGTCTCGCTATCTCCCCTGGAAGGATTTCGATCATGGCGACTATCACCGCCGCCCTCGTCAAGGAACTGCGCGAGAGTACCGGCGCGGGCATGATGGACTGCAAGGCCGCGCTCACCGAAACGGGCGGCGACTTCGAGGCCGCGGTCGACTGGCTGCGCAAGAAGGGCCTGTCCAAGGCCGCCAAGAAGGCCGACCGCGTCGCCGCCGAGGGCCTTGTCGCGGCGCTGGCCGCCGACCGGACCGGCGTCGTCGTCGAGGTCAATTCCGAGACGGACTTCGTCTCGCGCAACGCCGACTTCCAGACGCTCGTCAAGACCATCGCCGAAGTCGCCCTCAAGACCGGCAAAACCGACGCGGCCGAACTCGGCGCGCAGCCTTATCCGGGCGGCGGGACCGTGGCGGAGGCCGTCACGTCCGCCATCGCCACGATCGGCGAAAACCTGACGCTGCGCCGCGCCGCCGGCCTTTCGGTCGGCGAAGGCGTCGTCGGCCGCTACGTGCATTCGCAGGTCGTCGAAGGGCTGGGCAAGATCGCCGTGATCGTCGCGCTGGAGTCGAAGGGCGACAAGCAGGTGCTGGCGACGCTGGCGCGCCAGCTCGCCATGCATGTCGCCTCGGCCAATCCGCAGGCGCTCGACGCCTCGGGCCTCGATCCGGCAGTGGTGGAGCGCGAGAAGAATCTCCTGCGCGAGAAGAACGCCGGCAAGCCGGCGCATGTGCTGGAAAAGATCGTCGAATCCGGTATCAAGACCTACGCCAAGGAGGTCTGCCTGCTCGATCAGATTTCCAACCATCCCGACCACGACGGCAAGACCGTCGCCCAGGCCGTCAAGGAGCTCGAAGGCAAGGCGGGCGCGCCGATCGCGATCGCCGGCTTCAAACGTTACGCGCTCGGCGAGGGCATCGAGAAGACAACGAGCGACTTCGCCGCGGAAGTGGCGGCGGCCGCTAAGGGCTGACGCGCGATCAGGGCGATTCAGTAAAGCTGGTGTCATGCCCGCGAAAGCGGGCATCCAGGGGCAACGGCTCGGGACTCCGCATTGGACCCCTGGATGCCCGCTTTCGCGGGAATGACAAGGGGGGGGCGGGTTTTCAGCAAGTGGCCCTGACGCGCGATCGGAGCGGATCGACTCCCGGGTGGGGTCGCTGCTAAGTAGGCGGGCGTCCCCCGGAGCATCCGCATGACCTTGATGTTGGCCAGCGTCCTCTCGCGCGCCGAGGCGGAAATCGCCCTGGCGCGCGGCGCCGACATCGTCGACTGCAAGGATCCCGCCCGCGGCGCGCTCGGCGCCCTGGCGCTGTCCGAGGTCGCCGCCGTCGCCGCGACGGTCGCCGGCCGGCGTCCGGTCAGCGCCGTCGTCGAGCTGCCGCACGACGTGTCTCATGCGCGCCGCGTCATCGAGGAGACGGCGGCGGCCGGCGCCACCTTCGTGAAATTCGCGCCGCCGGCGACGCCGGACGCGGCGGAGGTGATCGCGGCGCTCGCGTCTCTTGCGGAAACCATACGCCTCGTGGCCGTGCTGTTCGCCGATCTCGCTCCGGACTTCGAAATTTTGAACGACCTCGCGCGCGCGGGTTTCGCCGGCGCGATGCTCGACACCGCGCATAAGGGCAAGGGCCGGCTCATCGATTACATGAATGTCGGCGCGCTCGCGGATTTCGTGGCGCGCTGCCGGGCGCTCGGATTGCAGGCCGGCCTCGCTGGCGCGCTGGAGCCGCCCGACGTGCCGCGTCTCCTGGTGACGCGGGCCGACGTTTTGGGCTTTCGCGGCGCCTTGTGCGCGCGCGGCGATCGGCGCCGGGGTCTCGACGCACAGGCGGTGACGCTGATCCGCGATCTCATCCCTTGCGCCGCCGCGGAAAAGCCGGGGTCCGGCGCCGACTGGTCGCTGATCGCGCAGGGCTATGTCGAGCCGAGCGATTTTGCGCAGGCCGTCGATTGCGTGTTCCTGCGCGACTATGTCGTCCCCGTAGAAATCGGCGCCTATGCGCATGAGCATGGACATACGCAGCGCGTGCGCTTCAACGTCGAGGCCGAGGTTTTGCGCGCGGACGGCGCCGACGACATGCGCTCGGTCTTTTCCTACGACGTCATCATGGACGCGATCAAAACGATTCTGGCTGCGGGCCATATCGAGCTTGTCGAGACCATCGCCGAGCGGCTCGCCGAGAGCGTGCTGCTGCACGCGCGCGTGCGCGCCGTGACGGTGCAGGTCGAAAAGCTCGACGTCGCGCCCGGCGCCGTCGGCGTGAAAATCCGGCGCGCGCGGCCGAAATCGCTCGACTCCGTCCGTGCGCCCGCCTCCGGCTTCGCCGATGCCGCCGTCCGACACGACTGAAGCGCCGCCGCTGCTCGCGGTGAAACTCGGCGGCAGCCTGTGGGCGTCGCCCGCGCGGGCCGGCTGGATCGCGGCGCTGCGCCGTTATCCGGGTGCGCTGGCTCTCGTTCCCGGCGGCGGCCCCTTCGCCGACGCCGTGCGCGCGGCGCAGCCGGGGATGGGCTTTTCCGCCGACGCCGCGCACGCCATGGCGCTGCTGGCGATGGAGCAATATGCGCGCGCGCTCGCCGATCTTTGCGAAGGGCTCGAAGTCTTCGAGACGATCGAAGATATGCGCGCCGTTCACGTGCGCGGCGCGATCGCCGTCTGGCGTCCGTTTCCCATGGTTCGCGCGGCGCAGGACATTGCCGCGAACTGGGAGGTGACTTCCGACAGCCTGGCCGCCTGGCTCGCGAGGAAGACGGGCGCGTCCGCGCTGCTGCTGGTCAAGAGCGTCGACGCGCCGGCCGGCGCCGATCCTGTTTCGCGCGGCGTCGTCGATCCCGCCTTTACGGGTTACGCGGCGGGCTTGACGGTCCATGTCGCCGGTCCCGCGGCGCTCGCTTCGGCGGAAGCGGTTCTCGCCGGCGGCGGCGTTCCCGGAACGCGGTTCGCCTTCGCTCCTCGACAGGAGATGTTCGCAATATGACAAAGAAGGTCGTCACGCCGCGCTGGGGTTGGGCGCTCACCGGCTCCGGGCATTTCTTTACGGAGAGCCTGGACATCATCCGCTCGCTCGATCACGTCGATCTCTTCGTGAGCAAGGCGGCGGCGGAGGTCGTGCGCATGTATAAGCACGATCTGAAATTGCCGGACACAGTCCGCATCTTCCGCGACACGACGGCGAGCGCCGCGCCCGTGGGCAATTTCTACTACGGCGTCTATCACACGCTGGTGCTGGCGCCCGCGACCTCCAACACCGTGGCGAAATGCGTCTACGGCATTTCCGACAATCTCGCGACCAATGTCTTCGCCCAGGCTGGCAAATGCCGCGTGCCGACGATCGTCTTCGCATGCGACACCGCGCCCGAGCTGCAAACCCGCGCGCCGAAGGGCATGGTGATGGTTTATCCGCGCCGCATCGATCTCGAAAACACCGACCGGCTGAAATCCTTCGAGGCGACGCAGGTGGTCGAAAGCCTCGCGGATCTGCATGACGTGGTGGAGCGACGGCGACGCGAACTGATCGAGAAAGCATAGGTCATGCGCTGGCGTCCCCGTGACGATATCGGCGCGCGCGCACCGTCATTGCGAGCCGAAGGCGAAGCAATCCAGCGGGAGCGCGGTCGCTCTGGATCGCTTCGCTTCGCTCGCGATGACGAAACGCGGCGAAGCACGCTCCCGTCTAGGGGCCACTGAGCCATGTCCCAGCGCTTGCTGTTCCTCACCGGCCGTCTCGCCTATCCGCGCCTTGCCCGGATGGTGGCGAGTTTCGGCGAGGAGGCGCGCGACTGGCGCATTCACGACATCGGCGTGAAGGTCGCGGCGCTGATGACCGGCGAAATCATCTTGCGCCGGCTTCCGCGTCCCGTTCACGCCGACCGCGTCGTCGTGCCGGGCCGTTGCCGCGCCGATCTGGACGCGCTGTCGAGGGAGTTCGGCGCGCCCTTCGAGCGCGGCCCCGAGGAGATCGCCGATCTGCCGGCTTATCTGGGACGCGGCGGCGCGGCGCCCGACCTCTCGCGCCACGACATGCGCATCTTTGCCGAAATCGTCGACGCCTCGACGATGAGCGTCGACGCCGTCGTCGAACGCGCCCGCGCGCTGTCGAAGGCCGGCGCGGATGTGATCGACCTCGGCTGTCTTCCGGACACGCCGTTCGCGCATATGGAGCAGGCGATCGCCGCGCTTCATGCGGCCGGCCTCAAGGTCAGCGTCGATTCGGCCGATCTTTCCGAACTGGAGCGCGCCGCGCGCGCCGGCGCCGATCATCTCCTCAGTCTCGACGAACACAGCTTGAGGATAGTGCCGGACGCTTCGCCGATCGTTCCGATCCTCGTGCCCAAGCCGCACGGCGATCTCGACTCGCTTCAGCGCGCTGCGAGGATCGCGCGCGAACGGGGCATATCCGCCATTCTCGATCCGATTCTCGATCCCATCCATTTCGGCTTCGCGGCTTCGATCGAACGCTATGTCGAATTGCGCCGCCGCGAACCCGAGGCCGAAATCATGATGGGCACGGGCAATCTCACCGAACTCACCGACGCCGATTCCTCCGGCGTGACCGCGACGCTGCTCGGCCTGTGCTCGGAACTCGCCATTCGTCACCTGCTAACCGTGCAGGTCAGTCCGCACACGCGGCGCACGGTGCAGGAGCACGACGCGGCGCGGCGCATGATGTTCGCGGCGCGCGAAGACCGCGCGCTGCCCAAGGGCTATTCGGCCGCGCTGCTGCAGGCGCACGACAAGAAGCCTTTTCCGGCGACGCCGGACGAAATCGCCGAACTCGCGCGCGAACTGCGCGACGCCAATTTTCGCATCGAAGTCGCCGAAGACGGCATTCACGTTTTTGCGCGCGGTTTTCACGTTCTCGCACAGGACGCGATGTCGCTGTTTTCGCGGCTCGGCGTCGAAAAGGACGGCGCGCACGCCTTCTATCTCGGGACGGAATTGATGAAAGCGGAGATCGCCTTCAAGCTGGGAAAGCGCTACCGCCAGGACGAACCTCTGGATTTCGGCGTCGCCATGGACGTGGCGGCCGAGGACGCAACGCGCTTCAAGGAGATCGGCCACACCATGCGCAAGGGCGCGCAGAAAGGCACGGACGATGCCGCTGATTCATGAATGCGTCGTCACGACGCTGAGCGCCGAAGGCCGACCGCACATCGCGCCGCTCGGGCTGATCGAAGAGGGCGAATATTGGATCGCCGCGCCGTTTCGGCCGTCCGCGACGCTCGCCAATCTGGAGGCGTCGCCGCAGGCGACGGCGAGCTTTATCGACGACGCGCGGATTTTCGCCGCTCTGGCGACGGGACGGCGCGACTTTCCGCTCGTCGATGTTCCCGGCTGGCCGGCGCCGCGGCTCGACGCCGCGCTGGCCCACGCCGAGCTTGAAGTCGTGCGCTGCAAGCCGGATGAAACCCGCCCGCGCTTTTTCTGCCGCCTGCGGCGGATCGAGACGCATCGGCCGTTTCTGGGGATGAACCGCGCCCGGGCTGCGGTATTGGAGGCGGCGATTCTGGCGACGCGCCTCAACATGCTGCCGCGTGAAAAGATCGAGAGCGAACTCGCTTATCTCGCCATCGCCGTCGAAAAGACCGCGGGCGCCGCCGAGCGCGAGGCGTGGGAGACGGTGACGGACAGGATTTACGCGCATCTGCGCGGGGACGCGTGACGCTTACGCATCTGTCGGCGACCGTCATCGAATTGAAGATGACCGCGGCCGCCGGCGAGGCGACGCCCGGACGGCGCTCAGAAATCGTATTGCGCCCGCATTACGAACAAGTTGGGGTGCGCGCCGTCTAGATACGCACGGTTCCAGGGCGCGGAGAGAGCGACCACCCGTGTCCAGTTCGCCATGAAACGGACGCCCGGCTCCGGATACCAGTTTAGGCCGACGGTGACATTCTGCTCCCTGCCGCCGAGGACGCCGGCGTTCGCAATGGCGCCGCGCAAGAAAGCGTCCGGCGCGACCGCGATAAGGTTGTGGTAATACGAGCCTTGGAAGGGACCGCTGTTCAGATTGATCGCGCTGAATCGGGCCGCGAGCTCGAGCGCGCCGAAGCCGCCCTTGCTCACCGGATTCTTGATCTTGATCTGGCCGAAGCCGGCGCCGTTCAGATCCGACACCGTGTAGGCGGCGGCGCGCGACTCTCCCGTCAGATACCATGTTCCGTAGACATAGTATCCGCTGAAATCGAGCGAGGCGCCCCCGGGCGCGAAGGCGCCGAAGGCGTTGGCTCTCGCGAGCGCGGCGGGATCGCGATTGTAGCGGGCGCCGATATATTCCGCCTGTACCGAAAGCGGACCGTATGCCGCAGCGAGCTCGGCGCCATAGACGACGACGTCCTTGATGCATTTTCCGGCCGCGCCCCGCACGAGCCCGCAGCTCAAATCGGGCGTGCCGATGAGGTTCTCGCCGAGAATGTTGGACTCGGTTCGGATATTGTTGCCGGGCGCGGCGACCCTCGCCTCGGTGCTGGCGATGGCTTCGTTGGGCCGATGCCAGCGCACGGAGCCGCCGAAATGCAGCAGTTTGTCCTCCTCCTTGATGGGAGCATAGGTTAGCCGCCCGGTGAGATCGAGATAGTTCCCGCCGCCCGTCGGAACCCAGCCGGCGGCCGCCGGCACGCCGAGCGGAACCGGAACGCCGGGAGCCGGACGCAACGCCGGATCTTGCTGCGGGCCGGTGGTGAAGACGCCGGCCTTGGCCGTCCATTTCTCGCCGTGCACGACGGCGGCGGCGCCGATGTTGCGGAACGGCGCGAAGGCGTCGACCGCCATCGCCCGCTCGACGAAGTCGTTGAAGTTCGACGACGTCGACTTCTCCAAACCGAACGGCTCGAACATCTGACCGATCTGGAGGATAACCGGCTCCTTGGTGAAAGGCATGAAGGCGAGCGCCGGGTGCTTGAAGCCCACGAAAATGTCGCGGAAGCCGCCGGGCACGCCGATGGCCGCCGCTCCGCCCGCGAACTCGTACTGGAGGCGCCATAGCCAGTAATGGGCGAACCGGCCCTCAAGCTCCAAACGGCCGCGGCGGATGCCGGCGTTGCCCGAAGTCCCCAGCGTCGGGTGGGTGTTGGCGCCGCCGTCCAAATGCATCCGGCCGCCGACCCGGAACATGTTGGCGCCGTCTTCCGTCTCGATCTTCAGGCCGCCCTGTTTGAGGCTCACGAACACTGGTGGCGGCGCGTGCTCGCCCGCCTTGCCGTGCGCGGCGTTGGCGACGTTGGTTGCGTGCTTGGCGGCGGCTTTCGCTTCCGCGGCGTCTTTGGCCTGCGCGGCGGCTTTGATCTCAAGTTGCCGCAGACGCGCGGCTTGTTGCGCCATGGCGGCCTTCAGGGCGCGAATCTCCGAGGCCGTGTCGGCGCGCGCTCCGGCCTCCGACAGCGCCGCGAGGGCGCTGAAGGCGACGACGGCCAGAGGGGGAAGGGGCGACCGCCATCGCCCCAGTACTGGAGACATTTCTCTCGTTCCCAATCCGCAGCGGCCTGGGCCTGCCGCCCAGAACAAGGATTCTTGAAAGCCCCAATGAAGCTAAAATGTGGCGGTCTAACCAAGTAACGGCGGTTTTGCGCCATGGCGAACAACCGAATCTCGCCGCGCCTTTCGTGGAACGGGTCGATTTCATCGGGACGGCGCCGCAAGCGCCAATGACGCCGGCGACGAGGTTCAGTTGGGATCCCGCATGAAACTGGGCATCATGGCGCGAAGGCTCGAAAGCGGGCCCCCGCCGTCGGCGTTTTCCGGCCGCGCGATCGGGCCGCTTCCCGGCTGCGCGACGGGATCGCTGTCGCTGCCGCCTCCGCCCAGATTTGTGAGGCGGCCCAATATCCCGACCTTGGCGTCGGCGTCGCGGACATCGCTCAGGGGCTTTGTCGGCTGGCGATAGCCGTCCGGCGGCTCGGTGAGCAAGCGGCGGGCCGGGACGTCGGGTTCGGCCGCTGCGGCGCGCGCTTTGGCGGTGAGCACACGCTGGAGCAGGCCGGGCTCGTCGTCGGCGCCGGCCCCGGTGTTTTCGCGCGGGCCGCGAATGCGTTCGAGCAGACCGGGCTTCTTCGGTTCGGGCGGCGCGTTCGGGATGCGGGCGAAACGGTTGTCGCCCCGTTTCACGGCGCCTGCGCCATCCCTCGGCCAGTCCGCCCGCCGCTCTGGGCGAGCCGCGGGTTCGGGCAGGCTGCCTGAATTTGGCGGCAGAACCAGCCTGTTGCGCTCGCCGTAGTCGATCGACTTCACTGTGGGGTCCGTGTTGAGGCCGACGGCCTCCATGACGGCCGAATAGATCGGCTTGTCGTCCTGTGCCCAGGCGGGCGCGGTCAAGAGGACGGTCCCGGCGAAACAGGCGAGAGCGACGGCGCCGCGCCCCGAATATGATTTGAAAGTCATCCCCGCGCTCTCCCGACACTCGTTTACCGCCGGAGCCGACGGCGGCCCCTCAAGCATTGTTGTTGACCGCAGTTTCTTGACGATTTCTTGGCGATTTCTTGGCGGGCGACACAGCCCGTTTGTCGATTCGCCAAAAAAACGGCTCTCCCCGGCGAAGCGAGGAGAGCCGCCGCTAGTGTTCCGGTTCCGACAAATGTTTCCGGTTTGTCATTCCCGGCGGGCCACAGGCCCGACCGGGAATCCAGAACAACAACAAGCGCATGTTTCGTTGCCCCTGGATTCCCGGTTGCCGCTTCGCGGCCCCGGGAATGACAGCGCTGCGAAATAAGCGTTGGACTCACAACACTAGCATTAGCAACGCGCACGATGAAGCCCGTCAGTAGTTCCATTGAAGCTGCGCGCGCATCAAATCGGCGTGGAACTGCCGATAGGGCGCCTGCAACACGTTGGTGCGGTTCATCTTCGAGTAGATCAACGCAAACTCGAGTTCTGGGAGCGGCTGATACTCGAGCCCGACATCGAGCTCATAGACCTTGTTGCGCGGCGCGTTGTTCTCGAACTTCTGCCCGCCGTTGAAGTGCTGCCACTTCACGAAGGGGAACCAGGTTCCGGTGCCGAATTCCTGATCTTCGTATTTGTAAGTGGCTTCGACGTAACCGCCGTGCAGGCGCCCGGAGTTGATCGTCGTCTGCGTATCGTCCAAGACCGGGCCGCGGCCCCAGTTCCATTCCGCCCTCAGACCGAAGGGCTGCGGATAGAGCACGCCCGTGACGGCGACGCGCTCGTCCTTCAGGCCTTGGCCGCCGTTCACCGCCGCCGCGCCCCAGGCGCTGGCGCGCGGATATGTGGTCAGGACATAATTGCCCAAATTTCCGTAGCCCGGGGCGTTCACGAAGGGGATCCCGTTCCCGGGATATCCAGGCGGGCGATAGCCCGCGAGGAACGTGCCGCCATAGAGCGAGGGGTCGATCGCGGCGACGTAGGGAACGAAACGGCCGGTGTACCCCTGGACGCTCGCTTCGACGATCTGGCCGTTCTCGAACACGTGGGGATAGGTGAAACGCGCAACGAGGTGTGTGTTCTTGTTGAGTTCGATGCGGTTGGCGCCTTGGCCGTTGTAAACGCCGAAGGCGAACATGCCGTAATCGCCCGAGCCTTTCAAATTGTTCTTCACCAAATCGCGGAACAACGTCCGCATGTGCTTGGGCGTATAGTAGAAGAACAGACCAAGATCGCGCTCGTCCTTGCAGCAGCTGTTGATCGCTTCGGCGCGGTCCAGAGCGAGGCGGTTCTGCGAGGACTGCATGTTTTCGAAGCCATAGGGGATTTTCGACTGGCCGGCGCGGACGCGGAATTCCTTGTCCTTGTCGAAGTAAATGTCCGCATAGGCGTCGCGTAGTTGCACAAAGTATCCGGTGTTGGTGTTGTAAGTGCCGAACGCGTTCGCTTGTTGGCCATAGAGCGAGGTGGCCGCGAGCGTGGGAGTTGAGCTAAACGCGCCGCCGGGCGCGCTCGCCATGTCCGGCTGAATGTAGATGGAGAGGTGATCCGAGATGTCGCCGCTGAAGATCAACCGGGCGCGGCGGATCAGGAAGTTCTGGCGGGGGCCGACCGAGCGGTCGCCGGGCGTGGCCACGTCGTTGTAATAGGGGCCGGCTTGCAGAATGTCGTTATAGCGCATCTGCGTATAGCCGCGCAGGCTGATGCGCTCGTACCAGTGCTTGGGCGCCGGCGGCGAAGAGTTGGAAGCGCCGGAGCCGGAGGAGTGCCCGGCGGAGGCGGTCTGCGACGCGGCGTGCGCCTTGGCCTCTTCCTTCTCCTTGATCGCTTGAACCTCAAGCTTGCCCAGCCGCGCCTTGAGGGCGCGAATTTCGGACGCCGTGTCGGCGAGCGCTCCGGGCGCCGGCAGCGCCATCAGGGCGCCGAGCGCGACGCCAGCCAGGGCGCGTGTCTTGAACTCGATAAGCATTGTGGAACCTCTTTGCCTTTGGATGCCGTCCAACGACGCGAGACCTAGCGGGCGCTCCATGACAGTGAGGTGACAATCGCCTGGACTCATCGTCATTGGGAAGCCCCTCAAGCCACATGACAAAGCACTGTGGCGGAATCGCCACAGCGGCGGTTCGCTCGCTTGCGCATGGCGACGGTCCCGTCTTGCATGGACGGCGCCTATCGCCGGCGCGGCGCGCTCTGGTAAGGGAGGGGCGCGGGGGTGCAGGGGAGAATTGTCTCATGTCGAAGGAGCCGCAGGGGCTCGCAGCCGATTTCTTTGTCGAGGCGAATGAGCGCGATCCCTCGCGCGCCGCGCGCGATTCGGCGCGGGCGGCGGCGCCGAAGCGATTTTACAAGGAAGCGAAAGCGGCGCCCGGCGCGGACGGGTTCGTCGTGACGCTCGACGGCAAGCCCGTGCGCACGCCGGGCCGCCGCCCGATCCTCGTCCCTTGGCGGGCGCTCGCCGAGGCGCTGGCCGCCGAATGGGCGGCGCAGGACGAGACGATCGATCCCGCGTCCATGCCGTTTACGCGGCTCGTGAACACGGCGATCGACGGCGTCGCCGGCCGCATGGCGGAGGTCGAGGCCGAAGTCCTGAAATACGCCGGATCGGACCTGATCTGTTACCGCGCTGGCGAGCCGGACAGCCTCGTGCGGGCGCAAACGGCCGCCTGGGATCCGCTGCTCGCCTTCGCCCGCGAAAAGCTGGGCGCGCGCCTGATCCTGGCGCAGGGCGTCATGTTTGCGGCGCAGCCCGAGACGGCGCTCGCCGCACTCGCGGGCGCAGTGCGGACCTATGTCGGCGAGGACGCCGGTGCCCCGCTCCGCCTCGCCGCGCTGCACACAATGACCGCCCTGACCGGCTCCTGCATGATCGCACTGGCGGTCGCCCTGCGCGAAATCGACGCGGCGGCGGCCTGGGCGGCCGCGCATGTCGACGAGGACCATCAGATGCGGCTGTGGGGGGCGGACGGGGAAGCGCTGGCGCGGCGGGCGCTGCGCCGGGCGGAAATGCAGGCGGCCGACGCGCTCCTGCGGTCCGCCGCAAGCGGGTAGCCACAGTCGGCCGGCGCGCGGGATTTCGCACAAGCCGGGCGCGGCGCGAATGTACCGCATTTTTCCGCCGCGGCGCTTGTCTCTTGCAATGCACCAAGCGCTTTGTTACGGAACGCCCGGCTTGGAGCCTTTCCAGGGAACGGCTCCCACGTTCGCGGCTCTCGCCCCGCCGGAAAATCGGACGATCCCCATGCCGATGCTGCTCGAACACTATCTGCCGGTCGTCATCTTCGCCGCGCTGTCGGCGATCATCGCCGGCGCGCTGCTGATCGCGCCCTTCCTGCTCGCCTTCAAGGCGCCGGACCCCGAAAAGCTCTCGGCCTACGAATGCGGCTTCAACCCGTTCAACGATTCGCGCATGAAATTCGACGTGCGCTTCTATCTCGTCTCGCTTCTGTTCATCGTGTTCGATCTCGAAGTGGCCTTTCTCTTTCCCTGGGCCGTCGCCTTCAAGGAGGCCGGCGCCTTCGGCTTCTGGTCGATGATGGTCTTCCTCGGCGTGCTGACGGTCGGCTTCATCTACGAATGGCGCAAGGGAGCGCTCGAATGGGATTGATCGTCAACACCGGCGAGACCATCGTCGCGCCGCAGGGCAGGGGCCTCGTCGACCCGCGCACGGGCAAGCCGGTCGGGTCGGACGATCCGTTCTTTTTGCAGATCAACGACGAACTCGCCGACAAGGGCTTTCTCGTCACCGCGACGGACGACATCATCAACTGGGCGCGCACGGGCTCGCTGATGTGGATGACCTTCGGTCTCGCCTGCTGCGCGGTGGAGATGATCCAGGCGGCGATGCCGCGCTACGATCTCGAACGCTTCGGCTTCGCGCCACGCGGAAGTCCGCGCCAGTCCGACTGCATCATCATCGCCGGCACTGTAACCAACAAGATGGCGCCGGCAGTACGCAAGGTCTACGACCAGATGCCGGAGCCGCGCTACGTCATCTCGATGGGCTCCTGCGCCAACGGCGGCGGCTATTATCACTATTCCTACTCGGTGCTGCGCGGCTGCGACCGCATCATTCCCGTCGACGTCTATGTGCCGGGCTGCCCGCCCTCGGCCGAGGCGCTCGTTTACGGAATGCTGCTGCTGCAAAAGAAAATCCGCCGCACGGGGACGATCGAGCGGTAAGAAAGCGAGTAGCGAATAGGGAGTAGCGAATAGGGAATAGAAGTGCGGGAACGTCTGTTCGTTACTCGCTATTCGCTACTCGCTATTCGCTCTTGCGAGAGAAAACGAATGACGGCTGAACTCCAAGCTCTCGGCGAAAAGATCGGCGCCGCGCTTCCCGGCGCGGTGACGAACGTCAAGGTCGCTTACGGCGAACTGACGCTCACCGTCGCGCGCGACCGCTGGCTCGACGTCGCCAAGCATCTGCAGGGCGACGCCGACTGTCTCTTCGTCAACATCGTGGACGTGACCGCGGTGGATTTTCCCGAGCGCGACGAGCGTTTCGAAGTGGTGGCGCATCTGCAGTCGCCCAAGCATAATCGCCGCATCCGCATCAAGACGCCGGCGAGCGAAGACACGCCCGTCGCCTCGCTCACCGGGCTGTGGCGCGGCGCCGACTGGTACGAGCGCGAAACTTACGATCTGTTCGGCGTGATCTTCTCGGGTCATCCGGACTTGCGCCGCATCATGACGGATTACGGCTTCGACGGCCATCCGCTGCGCAAGGATTTTCCGATGACCGGCTTCGTCGAAGTGCGCTACGACGACGAACTCAAGCGCGTTGTGCACGAGCCGGTGAAGCTGACGCAGGAATATCGCCAGTTCGATTTCCTCTCGCCCTGGGAGGCGGCGGAATACGATCTGCCGGGGGATGAGAAGGCGAGCAAATGAGGCGAATAGCGAGTAGCGAATAGAATCGGTCAACGTATGAGCGGAGAAGCATTCCAGTCATATCGAGACCTGAAAGTCTGGCAGGAGGCGATGGATCTGGCCGTGGACTGTTACAAACTGACACGTGCGTTTCCGAAAGAGGAAACGTACGGAATGACGTCGCAGATAAGGCGCGCGTCCGTTTCCGTCGCTGCGAATATCGCGGAAGGACACGGGCGAGAAACAACCGCCGCCTTCATACAGTTCCTGCGGACCGCGCAAGGATCATTGAAAGAACTGGAGACGCATTTGATGCTCGCGATGAAAGTCAATCAGGCTCCGATCGATCGCGGCGAGGCTATGCTCGCTCGTTGCGACGGCGTTGGCCGGATGTTGCGCGCTCTCACGAGGTCTTTGCAGCAGCGGACAGAGCGGGGAGACCGCGCATGATCTTCTATTCGCTATTCGCTATTCGCTATTCGCTTGTCGGGCGCTCGCCATGACCGAACAACCAAACCCGCAGGGCCTTCGCAGCTTCACCCTAAACTTCGGCCCGCAGCATCCAGCCGCGCATGGCGTGCTGCGCCTCATTCTCGAACTCGACGGCGAAGTGATCGAGCGCGCCGACCCGCATGTGGGATTTCTGCATCGCGGCACCGAAAAATTGATGGAGTCGCGCACCTACCTCCAGAACGTGCCCTATTTCGATCGGCTCGATTACTGGTCGCCGATGAATCAGGAGCACGCCTTCTGCCTCGCGATCGAGAAGCTGCTCGGCGTCACGGTTCCGCGCCGCGCTCAACTCATCCGCGTGCTCTTCGCCGAAATCGGCCGGTTGCTCTCGCATCTGCTCGGCGTCTGCGCCCAGGCGGCCGACGTCGGCGCGCTCAGCCCGCAACTATGGGGCTATGAGGAGCGCGAAAAGCTGATGGTGTTCTACGAGCGGGCCAGCGGCGCGCGCGCGCACGCCAATTACTTTCGTCCGGGCGGCGTCGCGCGAGAACTTCCCAGCGGCCTTATCGAGGACATCGGCGCGTTCTGCGATCCCTTTCTGAAGGTGCTCGACGATCTCGACACGCTGGTCATCGGCAACCGCATCTTCAAACAGCGCAATGTCGACATCGGCTATATTTCGCTCGAGGACGCCTGGAACTTCGGGTTCTCCGGCGTCATGGTGCGCGCCTCCGGGGCCGCCTGGGATCTGCGCAAGGCGCAGCCCTACGACCTTTACGAGGAAATGGAATTCGACATCCCCGTCGGCAAGAACGGCGACTGCTACGATCGCGCCGTGATTCGCATGGAGGAGATGCGCCAGTCCACCTCGATCATCAAGCAATGTGTCGAGAAGCTGCTGGGCTCCGACGGGCGCGGCCCGGTGTCGGTCGTGGACAACAAGATTTCGCCGCCGTCGCGCGCGGACATGAAGCGGTCGATGGAAGCGCTCATCCACCACTTCAAACTCTTTACCGAAGGGTTCCATGCGCCCGCCGGCGAAGTCTATGCGGCGGTCGAGGCGCCCAAGGGCGAGTTCGGCGTCTATCTCGTCTCGGATGGCGGCAACAAGCCTTACCGCTGCAAGATCCGGGCGCCGGGCTTCGCCCATCTCCAGTCGCTGGACTTCTTGTCCCGCGGCCATTTGTTCGCCGACATCACGGCGATTTTCAGTTCGCTCGATATCGTCTTCGGGGAGGTCGATCGCTAATGTCCGTCCGCCGTCTCGCCGAGAAGCAGCCCGAGAGCTTCGAGTTCACCGAAGCCAACAAAGCGTGGCTCGAAAAGCAGATCGCCAAATATCCCGACGGCCGTCAGGCCTCGGCGGTGGTGCCCGTCTTGTGGCGGGCGCAGAAGCAGAACGACTACTGGCTGCCGCAGAAGGCGATCGAAAAAGTCGCCGACACGCTGGGAATGCCCTACATCCGCGTGCTCGAAGTCGCGACCTTCTACACCATGTTCAACCTCGAGCCGGTGGGGAAATTCTTCATCCAGCTCTGCGGCACGACGCCCTGCATGTTGCGCGGCTCCGACGATCTTATCAAGGTGCTGGAGCGCAAAATCGGCCCGCAGAAAAAGGTCACGGCCGACGGCCTCTTTTCCTGGCTCGAGGTGGAATGCCTCGGCGCTTGCTGCAACGCGCCGATGGCGCAGATCAACGACGATTATTACGAAGACCTGACCGCCGAGAGCTTCGAAAAGCTGCTCGACGATCTTGCCGCCGGCAGCCCCGTGAAAACCGGCTCGCAAAAGGGCCGCGTCTCTTCGGAGCCGGAAGGCAAGCTGACCAGCCTCGCGTTGCTTTACGGCGACGGCGCGAAATAGGCGAAGGGAAGAAGTCAATATGCTCTCCGACGCGGATCGCATCTTCACCAATCTCTATGGCCTCGGCGATCGTTCGCTCGTGGGCGCGAAGAAGCGCGGCCAATGGTCGAACACCAAGGCGCTGCTCGAACTCGGCCGCGACAAGATCGTCGAGCAGGTGAAGGCTTCCGGGCTGCGCGGACGCGGCGGCGCCGGCTTTTCGACCGGGCTCAAGTGGTCGTTCATGCCCAAGGAGGTCGATCCCAAGCGCCCGCATTATCTCGTCATCAACGCCGACGAGTCCGAGCCCGGCACCTGCAAAGACCGCGAGATCATGCGCAACGACCCGCACACGCTGGTCGAGGGGGCGATGGTCGCCAGCTTCGCGATGGGCGCGCACGCCTGTTACATTTACGTGCGCGGCGAGTTCATCGCCGAGCGCGAGGCGCTGCAGCGCGCGGTGGACGAGGCCTACGACGCCAATCTGATCGGCAAGAACAACATCCATGGCTGGCCCTTCGATCTTTACGTGCATCATGGCGCCGGCGCTTATATCTGCGGCGAAGAGACGGCGCTGATCGAAAGCCTAGAAGGCAAGAAAGGGATGCCGCGCCTGAAGCCGCCGTTTCCTGCGAATGTCGGCCTCTACGGCTGCCCGACGACCGTCAACAATGTCGAATCCATCGCCGTCGTGCCCACCATCCTGCGGCGCGGCGCGCATTGGTTCGCCGGCATCGGCAAGCCCAACAACACCGGCACCAAGCTGTTCTCGATTTCGGGCCACGTCAACCGGCCTTGCAATGTCGAAGAGGCGATGTCGATTTCGTTCCGCGAACTCGTCGAGAGGCACGCCGGGGGCGTGCGCGGCGGCTTCGACAATCTGCTCGCCGTGATCCCTGGCGGCTCCTCGGTGCGCTGCGTGCGCGAGCACGACATCAAGGACTGCCCGATGGATTTCGACAGTCTGGTGGCGCTCGGCTCCGGCCTCGGCACGGCGGCGGTGATCGTGATGGACAAGTCCACCGACATCATCCGCGCCATCGCGCGCCTCTCGTATTTTTACAAGCACGAGAGCTGCGGCCAGTGCACGCCCTGCCGGGAGGGAACGGGCTGGATGTATCGCGTCGTGCAGCGCATGGTCGAGGGCCGTGCACACAAAAAAGAGATCGACATGTTGTTCGACGTGTCGAAGCAGATCGAGGGCCACACCATCTGCGCGCTCGGCGACGCGGCGGCTTGGCCGATCCAGGGGCTGATTACGCATTTCCGCGACGTGATCGAAGCGCGCATCGATCAATATGCGGCCAACCCGCATCCCGATCCCGTGCGTGTGGCGGCGGAGTGAAAGATGGCGCAACGGCCTCCGTCATTGCGAGCCGAAGGCGAAGCAATCCAAGGGCCGCAGGTGACTTCTGGATTGCTTCGTCGCTCCGCTCCTCGCAATGACGCCCTCGCGTCGGACGAATTATGGGCGAAGTTCGAAGCGCTCTCGCCAGACGAGCGCCGAAAGGACATAAAGTCCGCCGAACGCGCTCTCAGGCGCCTCGCCAAAAGCAAGAAGGCGAAAGCTAGATGACCAAACTTCTCGTCGATGGCGTCGCAGAACGCAACGCTGCGATCGAGTTCAAACTGGATGCACTGACGAAGCGCGTGGAGAGGTTGGAGTCGAGAAGATAGCCAACCCTTTGGTCGCGGGTAAGCGACCAGTTCGTCCTATCGGAATTAAGACATGCGGGTCAGCGATGAACATCCATCCAGTCAATGAACTTAAGAAAGGGAGAACCCCAAAAAGGGTCGTCCGTAACGGAGCGCCCACGAATGAGCTTGTTCTGAGCGCCTACGCTGATGGAAACGAGGAAGTCTTTCCGCGGATTCTCGATTTGTATGTGAAACCCGGCAGCGTTGTCGCCGACGTGACCTATGGTCAAGGGGTGTTTTGGCGCAATGTTCCCGACGGAAAATTCATTGTCCGGTCGACCGACCTAAACATGGGGGTGGACTGCCGGAGTCTTCCTTACAAGACTGGCGAAGTTGACTGCGTGGTTCTGGATCCGCCGTATATGCACACCCCGGGGGGGTCAGCACATCGGTCGCATCAACATTTCGAGCGCTATTACAAGAACAACAACACAGGGAACAGTACCGGTTCCAAATACCATGAGGCGGTGCTGGCCTTGTATGTTCAGGCCGGCGTTGAGGCATTCCGGGTGTTGCGAACAAACGGCGTGATGATAGTCAAGTGTCAGGATGAGGTCTGCGCAAACCGTCAACGACTAACCCACGTCGAGCTAATTCTGGAGTACGAGAAGTTAGGCTTCGTGACGGAAGACTTGTTCGTCGTGGTTCGCCGAAATCGACCTGGCGTTAGTCGAGTTGTCAAGCAAGTTCATGCCCGAAAAAATCATTCCTACTTCCTCGTTCTGTGGAAGCCGCGCTCGAAAGGGCAGCGTTGGAAACCTACGGAATGAAACCGGACGCTATCAAAATGATGCTCGACGTCATTCGCGAAAATTCCCCAGATTCGATTTGGGTTGGCTCAAAATTGGAGTCATTTCGAAGCGTCGCAAATACGAATCGTGGAGATATCGGCGAGGAGTTCGTTCGCAGGTTCCTGGAGGCTAATCTTGTCGAGGTTGAAAAAAGTCCGTCGAGAAATCAAGAGTGGGACTTGAAGATATATGGTCGAAAATTTGAAGTTAAGACCGCGTCCGAGGACGTTGGAGGAGCCTTCCAGTTTAACCACATTCGTCTTGATCGGAAATACCAATTCCTGCTCTGTCTCGCTGTGAGGCCCAGCGAAATCTTGTTCGGGCTTTGGTCGAAAGGCGAGGTCGCCGAGGGGAAAGCGGGAACTCTGGTGAGGATGGCCGAGGGACAGAGCATAACGTTCAAGTTGACGAAGAAGCCGTCTCAGCTTGAACAAATTGAGATTTTGGCGGATACGATCCGCAAGAAACTCGGGTGAGGTGATGACCAAACTTCTCGTCGATGGCGTCGAAGTCGACGTTCCGGCCGAATACACGCTGCTCCAGGCCTGCGAACAGGCCGGCGCCGACGTGCCGCGTTTTTGCTACCACGAGCGCCTCTCCATCGCCGGCAACTGCCGCATGTGCCTCGTCGAGGTGAAGGGTGGGCCGCCCAAGCCGCAGGCCTCCTGCGCCATGTCGGTGAAGGATCTGCGCCCCGGCCCCAACGGCGCGCCGCCGGAAGTGCTCACGAAGTCGCCGATGGTGAAAAAGGCGCGCGAAGGCGTGATGGAGTTCCTGCTCATCAACCATCCGCTCGACTGCCCCATCTGCGATCAGGGCGGTGAATGCGATCTGCAGGATCAGGCGCTGGCCTTCGGCGGCGACTCCTCCCGTTTTCACGAGAACAAGCGCGCCGTCGAGAACAAATATATCGGCCCGCTGGTGAAGACCGAGATGACGCGCTGCATTCAATGCACGCGCTGCGTCCGCTTCACCGCCGAAGTCGCCGGCACCAGCGACATGGGCGCCATCGGCCGCGGCGAAGACATGGAGATCACGACCTATCTCGAAAGCGCGATGACCTCCGAACTCTCGGGCTGCGTCGCCGATCTCTGCCCGGTTGGGGCGCTGCTGGCCAAGCCGCAGAATTTTCGCGCGAGGCCGTGGGAGTATCGGAAAACGGAATCGATCGACGTGCACGACGCGCTCGGTTCGGCCATTCGCATCGACACGCGCGGTCGCGAGGTCGTTCGAATTCTGCCGCGCGTGAACGACGCGGTGAACGAGGAGTGGATTTCCGACAAGACGCGTCAGGCGGTCGACGGGCTGGCGCGGCAGCGCCTGGACCGCCCCTATGTGCGGGAGGGCGGCAAGCTCCGGCCTGCATCCTGGTCGGAGGCGCTCGCGATCGTCGCGGCCAGGACGAAGGCGACGCGCCCCGAGCGCATCGGCGCGCTTGTCGGCGATCTCGCGGCGCTCGAAGAAATTTTCGCGCTCAAGCTGCTCGTCGAAGGGCTGGGCTCGAAGAACCTCGACTGCCGGCAGGACGGGGCGCTTCTCGATCCCAAATTCGGCCGCGCCTCCTATCTCTTCAACGCCGCCGTGGCCGGAATCGACGAGGCCGACGCGCTGCTGATCGTCGGCGCCAATCCGCGCAAGGAATCGCCGGTGCTCAACGCGCGCATCCGCAAGCGCTGGCTCAAGGGCGGCTTTTCGATCACGCTCGTCGGCGAGAGCGCGGACCTCACCTACGATTACGAGCATCTGGGCGCCGGCCCGGACTCGCTGCTGCACTTCATCAACCACAACAAGAGCCCTGCGCAAAAGCGCATCGTGCTCGTCGGCCAAGGCGCGCTGGCGCGCGACGACGGCGACGCGATTCTCGCGCTGGCCGCGCAGGCCGCAGTCAAGCACGGCGGGATCGGCGAGGGCTGGAACGGCTTTTCCGTCCTGCACACCGCGGCCGCGCGGGTCGGCGCGCTCGATCTCGGGTTCACGCCGGGCGAAGGCGGTCTCGTGGCCGCGGATTTCGCGAAGGCCGGCGCGCTCGATCTGCTGTTCAATCTCGGCGCCGACGAGAGCGACGTCGAGCCCGGCGCCTTCGTCGTCTACATCGGATCGCACGGTGATCGCGGCGCGCATCGCGCCGACGCGATCCTGCCCGGCGCCGCCTACACGGAAAAAGCGGGGCTTTACGTCAACACCGAGGGGCGCGTTCAAGGCGCCGTGCGCGCCGCCTTTCCGCCGGGCGAGGCCCGCGAGGACTGGGCGATTCTGCGCGCGCTCTCCGGCGCGCTGGGCTCGCCTCTGCCCTTTGACTCGCTTGGCGATCTGCGCAAAAAGCTTTTCGCGGCGCATCCGCATTTCGCGCGGCTCGGTCAAGTGGAGCGCGCGGACGCCGAACAAATCCGGGCGCTGGCGCAGCATCCGGCTGTGGCGATGAACGACGCATTCGTCAACATCGTCTCGGATTTCTACCTCACCAATCCGATCGCGCGGGCGTCGGGCGTGATGGCCGAATGTTCGGCGCTGGCGCAGGAATTGGCGCGGGGCCCGTGCAAGCAGGCGGCGGAATAGGAGGAACGACGTGATCGACGGCTGGCTGCTTGATCTCCTCATCATCGTCTTGAAGAGCGTCGTTCTCCTCGTCGTTCTCCTGATCTACGTCGCCTATGTCATTCTGGCCGATCGCAAGATCTGGGCGGCGGTGCAGCTTCGCCGCGGCCCCAATGTCGTCGGCCCCTGGGGGCTGCTGCAGAGCTTCGCGGATTTCCTTAAGTTCGCGCTGAAAGAGCCGGTGATCCCCGACACGGCGAACAAGGGCGTCTTTCTGTTCGCGCCGCTGATGATGGCGACGCTGTCGATTGCGGCCTGGGCGGTGATCCCGGCCGCCGACGGCTGGGCGGTCGCCGATCTCAATGTCGGCATTCTCTATATCTTCGCGCTGTCGTCGCTCGGGGTCTACGGCGTCATCATGGGCGGCTGGGCGTCGAATTCGAAATATCCGTTTCTCTCGGCGCTGCGCTCGGCCGCGCAGATGGTCTCCTACGAAGTCTCGATCGGCTTCGTCATCATTACCGTGCTGCTGTGCGCGGGCTCGCTCAATCTCACCGAAATCGTGCGCGCGCAGGATACGCAATACGGAATGCTCGGCTGGTATTGGCTGCGTCTTCTGCCGATGTTCGTCATCTTCTTCGTCTCGGCGCTCGCGGAGACGAACCGTCCGCCCTTCGACCTCGTCGAGGCGGAATCGGAGCTCGTGGCCGGCTTCATGATCGAATATTCGGCGACGCCCTACGTGCTGTTCATGCTCGCCGAATATGTGGCGATCTGCACCATGTGCGCGCTTCTGACGATCCTGTTCTTCGGGGGCTGGCTGCCGCCCGTCAACGTCGCGCCCTTCACCTATGTGCCGGGCGTGATCTGGTTCACCCTGAAGGTCTCCTTCTTCTTCTTCTTCTTCGCCATGGTGAAGGCCTTCGTGCCTCGCTACCGTTACGATCAGCTGATGCGCCTCGGGTGGAAGGTGTTCCTGCCGATCTCGCTCGCCATGGTCGTCGTCGTCGCCGCCGTGCTGCAGTTTTGGCCCGGCGCCGCGGCGCTGGCGCATTGAGGGTCGCCGCCATGAGACTGGATCAAGCCGCCAAGTCCCTCTTCCTCACCGAATTCGTATCGGCCTTTCTCTTGTCGATGCGCTACTTCTTCAAGCCGAAGGCGACGATCAACTATCCGCACGAGAAAAATCCGCAGTCCCCGCGCTATCGCGGCGAGCATGCGCTGCGCCGCTATCCCAACGGTGAGGAGCGCTGCATCGCGTGCAAGCTGTGCGAAGCGATCTGCCCGGCGCAGGCGATCACCATCGAAGCGGGCCCGCGCCGCAACGACGGCACGCGCCGCACCACGCGCTACGACATCGACATGGTGAAGTGCATCTATTGCGGGTTCTGTCAGGAAGCCTGTCCGGTTGACGCCATTGTCGAGGGGCCCAATGCGGAATTCTCGGTCGAGACCCGGGAGGAGCTTTACTATAACAAGGAGAGACTGCTGGAGAACGGCGCGCGCTGGGAGCGCGAGCTCGCCCGCAACATCCAGCTCGACGCGCCGTATCGCTGAACGACAGGACGCCCGCCGCGCGCAAGAACCGCTGCGCGCGATCCGACAAGAGGACAACGCTGTGGCCGCTGTATTCTTCTACCTCTTCTCCGCCGCGATGATCGCCTCGGCCTTCGTGGTGATCGCCGCGCGCAACCCGGTGCATTCGGTGCTGTTCCTCATCCTCGCCTTCTGCAACGGCGCGGGTCTGTTTCTGCTCGCCGGCGCCGAATTCCTGGCGATGATCCTTATTGTCGTCTATGTCGGCGCCGTCGCGGTGCTGTTCCTCTTCGTCGTGATGATGCTCGATGTCGATTTCGCCGAACTCAAGCAGGGCTTCCAGAAGTATCTTCCCGTCGGCGCGCTGGTCGGCGCGATCGTGCTCGCCGAACTCGGCATGGTGGCGATCGGCTGGAAGAGCGCGCCCGGCGCCTCCGACTCCGCCGCTTCGCCGATCGTCGCCGAAGTGACGAACACCGCCGCGCTCGGCCAGGTGCTCTACACGAAATATGCGATCTACTTCCAGGCGTCGGCGCTGGTGCTGCTCACCGCGATGATCGGCGCCATCGTGCTCACATTGCATCACAAGCTGGGCGTCAAGCGCCAGAACATCGAAGCGCAGAACGCGCGCACGGCCAAGACCGCCGTCGAACTCAAGAAAGTGCCCTCGCGGGCCGGCGTCTGAGGACAACCGCCATGACCATAGGCCTTGCGCATTATCTCGTCGTCTCCGCGATCCTGTTCACGCTCGGCGTCGCCGGGATCATCCTCAACCGCAAGAACATCATCGTCATCCTGATGTCGGTCGAGCTGATCCTGCTGTCGGTGAACATCAACTTCGTCGCCTTCTCGCGCGAACTGCACGATCTCACCGGGCAGGTGTTCGCGCTGTTCGTGCTCACCGTGGCGGCGGCGGAGGCCGCGATCGGCCTCGCCATTCTCGTCGCCTTCTATCGCAACCGCGGCACCATCGCGGTCGAAGACATCAATTCCTTGAAGGGCTGACCCTAGCGATGATCCAGGCAATCGTCTTTCTACCGCTGCTCGGCTTCGTGATCGCCGGCGCGCTGGGCCGCAAGATCGGCGCGCGCCCCTCCGAACTCGTCACGACGGGCCTCCTCTTCGTCTCCGCCGCGTTCTCGTGGACGACGTTCTTCGACGTCGCGCTGGGCGAAGCGCACGCCAGCACGCCGGCGCTCGCCAACTGGATCACGTCCGGCGCGCTCAAGATCGACTGGGCGCTGCGCGTCGACACGTTGACCGCGGTCATGCTGGTCGTCGTGACGACGGTTTCGAGCCTCGTCCATCTCTACTCGATCGGCTACATGCACGAAGATCAGCATCGGCCCCGCTTCTTCGCCTATCTGTCGCTGTTCACCTTCGCCATGCTGATGCTGGTGACCGCCGACAATCTCGTGCAGATGTTCTTCGGGTGGGAGGGCGTCGGCCTCGCCTCCTATCTGTTGATCGGCTTTTGGTACGAGAAGCCTTCGGCCTGCGCCGCGGCGATCAAGGCCTTCGTCGTCAACCGCGTCGGCGATTTCGGTTTCGCACTCGGCATTTTTCTGGTGTTTCAGCTCACGAATTCCGTGAGCTTCGAAGAAGTCTTCGCGGCCATGCCGGGCCTGGAGGGCAAGACCATCCACATATTCGGCATGGATGTCGACGCGCTGACGCTCGCCGCGATGCTGCTGTTCATGGGGGCGATGGGCAAATCGGCGCAGTTCCTCCTGCATACCTGGCTCCCGGACGCGATGGAGGGTCCGACCCCGGTCTCCGCGCTCATTCACGCCGCCACCATGGTGACGGCCGGCGTGTTCATGGTCGCGCGGCTCTCGCCGATTTTCGAACATGCGCCGGCGGCGCTGGAAGTCGTGACGGCGATCGGCGCGATTACGGCGTTCTTCGCCGCGACCGTCGGCCTCGTGCAGAACGACATCAAGCGAGTCATCGCCTATTCGACCTGCTCGCAACTCGGCTACATGTTTGTCGCCGAGGGCGTCGGCGGCTATTCGCTGGGCATTTTCCACCTGTTCACCCACGCCTTCTTCAAGGCGCTGCTGTTCCTGGGCGCCGGCTCGGTGATCCATGCGATGCATCACGAGCAGGACATGCGCAACATGGGCGGGCTGCGCAAGGACATCCCGTTCACCTTCGCCATGATGACAATCGGCACGCTGGCGCTGACCGGCTTTGGCGTGCCGCACACGCCGGTCGGTTTTGCGGGCTTCTTCTCGAAGGACGCGATCATCGAGGCGGCCTACGCCGCGAGCGGGCACAGCGGCGCGGCGATGCTCGGCTTCGTCGCGACGGTGGCCGCGGCAGGCCTCACCTCTTTCTATTCCTGGCGTCTCGTGTTCATGACCTTCTTCGGCCATCGCCCGGCGCATCCGGTCGCGGTCGATCATTCGCACGACGAACCCGACGACCATGCGCACGGCCACGACGATCACGGGCATGGTCATCACGTTCCGCATGAATCGCCGCTGGCGATGCTGCTTCCGCTCGCTGTCCTCGCCGTCGGCGCGGTCGTCGCGGGCTTCCTCTTCAACGGTTATTTCGCCGGCCACGCCTATGAAGAATTCTGGAAACATTCGCTGTTCACGAGCGAGCACAACCACATCCTTCACGCGATGCACGAAATTCCGGGCTGGGTCGGCTTCATGCCCAGCATCATGATGGCGCTCGGGTTCCTCGTGTCGCTTTACGTCTATGTGGTCAAGCCCGGCACGGCGCACAAGCTCGCGGGGGCCTTCCCGCGGCTCTATCAGTTCCTGCTCAACAAATGGTATTTCGACGAACTTTACGACATGCTGTTCGTCAAGCCTGCTTTCGCCATCGGACGCCTGCTCTGGAAGGGCGGGGACGGCAGGATCATCGACGGCATGGGGCCGGACGGCGTGGCGGCGCGCGTCATCGACGGCGCCAAGCTCGCCGTGCGGCTGCAGTCCGGCTATGTCTATCACTACGCCTTCGCCATGCTGATCGGCGTCGCCGCTGCCGCCACGTGGTTTGTCGCCGGGGGGATTCGATAATGTTCGGCTTCGGAATTCTCTCCGGCGTCACTTTCCTGCCGCTGGTCGGCGCCGCCTTCCTGCTTACGCAGAACGGCGAAAGCGAAGCGGGATTGCGCAACATCCGTTGGGCGACGTTCCTGACCACGGTCGCGGTCTTCGCGCTCTCCATGGTCGCGTGGTCGCGCTTCGATGCGGCGAGCGCCGCGTTCCAGTTCGTCGAGCAAAAGACGTGGTTCGGCTCCGGCCTCGTCTACAAGATGGGCGTCGACGGCTTCTCCATGCCCTTCGTGCTGCTGACGACGTTCCTGACGCCTTTCGCGATTCTCGCCTCCTTCGAGTCGATCACGCATCGCGTGAAGGAATATATGATCGCCTTCCTTGTGCTGGAGACGCTGATGATCGGCGTCTTCTGCGCGCTGGACCTTGTGCTGTTCTATCTGTTCTTCGAGGGCGGCCTCATTCCGATGTTCCTCATTATCGGCGTCTGGGGCGGCAAGCGGCGCGTCTATGCGAGCTTCAAGTTTTTCCTCTACACGCTTGCCGGATCGCTGCTGATGCTGATCGCCATCCTCGCCATGTACGGCAAGGCCGGGACGACGGACATAGAGGCGCTGCTGAAGACGCAGTTCGCGCCGGAGATGCAAAAGTGGCTGTGGCTCGCCTTCTTCGCCTCGTTCGCGGTGAAGATGCCGATGTGGCCGGTGCACACCTGGCTGCCGGACGCGCATGTCGAGGCGCCGACTGCGGGCTCGGTGATTCTCGCGGCGATTCTCTTGAAGATGGGCGGCTACGGATTCATCCGCTTCTCGTTGCCGATGTTCCCCGACGCCTCGGCCTATTTCGCGCCGCTCGTCTATGCGCTGTCGATCATCGCCATCGTCTACACCTCGCTCGTCGCGCTGGTGCAGGAGGACATCAAGAAGCTCATCGCCTACTCGTCCGTGGCGCATATGGGCTATGTGACGATGGGACTTTTCGCCATGAACCCGCAGGGTTTGCAGGGCGCGATGTTCCAGATGATCTCGCACGGCTTCGTTTCGGGCGCGCTATTCCTGTGCGTCGGCGTCATTTACGACCGGATGCATACGCGCGAGATCGCGGCCTATGGCGGGCTGGTCAACAGGATGCCGATCTACGCCTTCACCTTCATGCTCTTCACCATGGCCAATGTCGGCCTGCCGGGCACGACGGGGTTCATCGGGGAATTTCTCACGCTGGTCGGCGCCTTCAACGCCAACGCCTGGGTGGCGCTGTTCGCGACGAGCGGCGTCATTCTCTCCGCCGCTTACGCGCTCTATCTTTACCGCCGCGTAATCTTCGGCGCGCTGGAGAAGGCGAACCTCAAGGACATCGCCGATCTCAGCCCGCGCGAAATCGCGCTGTTTGCGCCGCTGATCGCGCTCACCGTGTATTACGGCGTGCTGCCGGGCCAGATTCTCGACGCGTCGGCGGCCTCCGTCGCCAATCTCCTCCACTCGCACACGGCGCTTCTCGACGCGGCGAAAATCGCCGCCGCCGGCTACTGACGGATCGACGACGATGCCCATTTTGGTTGAACTCGCGCATCACTTCCTGCCGGAAGTCATTCTCGCCGGCGGCGTCATGGCGTTGATCCTCGTCGGCGCCGCGAAGAGCGGACGCGGATTCGGAATCGTCGACGAACTAGCGGTCGCGATTCTCGGCCTCGCGGTGCTGGCGATCGTGCTGTCCTCGACCGACGACGCGAGCATTTTCGACGGCGCCTTCATGGACGACGCCTTCTCGCGCTTCATGAAGGTGCTGGCGCTGGTGGGCGCGATGGCGTCGATCCTGATGTCCGTCGACTATCTCGTCCGCGCCGGCCTGGACAAGTTCGAGTTCCCGGTTCTCATCGTCCTGTCGACGCTCGGAATGCTGCTGCTCATTTCTGCGGACAATCTGATTTCGCTTTATCTTGGTCTCGAACTGATGTCCCTGGGGCTTTATGTCCTCGCCGCTTTCGCGCGCGACGACGCGCGCTCCTCGGAGGCGGGCCTCAAATATTTCGTGCTCGGCGCGCTGTCGTCCGGCATGATGCTTTACGGTTCGACGCTGCTCTACGGCTTCGCTGGGACCGTCTCCTTCTCGGGCATCGCCGCCGTGGTGTCGTCGCAGGCGCCGCTCGGCGTGATCTTCGGTCTCGTCTTTGTCATGGCCGGCCTCGCCTTCAAAATGTCGGCGGCGCCGTTCCACATGTGGACGCCGGACGTCTATCAAGGCGCGCCGACCCCCGTCACCGCCTTTTTCGCCTCCGCGGCCAAGATGGCGGCGGCGGCTGTCACCGCCCGCATCGTGGTCACCGCCTTTCCGGGCGTGACGCATCAGTGGCGCCAGATCGTGGTGTTTCTCGCCATCGTTTCGACCGTGCTGGGGTCTTTCGCCGCGATCGGCCAGACCAACATCAAGCGGCTGATGGCCTATTCGTCGATTGGCCATATGGGCTTCGCGCTGATCGGGCTCGCCGCCGGCGACGAAGCGGGCGTGAGGGGCGTCGCCATCTATCTCGCGATCTATCTCGTCATGACCATCGGCGCGTTTGCGGCGATCCTCATCATGCGGGTCGAGGGCAAGCCCGTCGAAGACATTTCCGATCTTTCGGGTCTGTCGCGCACCAACGGCCTCACCGCCTTCTTCCTGGCGATGCTGATGTTCTCGCTTGCCGGCGTGCCGCCGCTCGCCGGCTTCTTCGCGAAATATTACGTGCTGCTCGCGGCCGTGAACGCCGGGCTTTATCCGCTCGCCGTGATCGGCGTGCTGGCGAGCGCGGTCGCGGCCTACTACTACCTGCGGGTCGTCAAGATCATGTATTTCGACGATCCCGCGCCGGCCTTCGATCCCGCGCCGGCGACGCTGCGCGCGACGCTGGCGATCTCGACGGCGCTCTTGCTCGGTTTCTGGCTGTATCCGGCGCCCGTCATGGAGGCGGCGTCGGCGGCGGCCAAGTCGCTGTTCTGAGGCGGGGCGGCGCGCGTGCAGCTTGGACCCGTCGCACGCGCGCAAGGCGTCAGACTGCTGGCCTTCGACGAGATTGATTCGACCAACGACGAAGCCAGGCGCCTCGCCGCGGCAGGCGAGCGCGGGCCGCTGTGGGTCGTCGCCGCGCGGCAGACCAAGGGGCGGGGTCGCCTCGGCCGCGAGTGGATTTCTTCGTCCGGCAATCTCCATGCGAGTCTTCTGCTGTCCGGCTTCGGGCCGGAACGATCGGCGCCTCAGCTCGGATTCGTCGCGGGGGTCGCGGCGTTCGAAGCGCTTACCGCGCTCGTCGGCGACGCGAGCCGCTTCGCTCTGAAATGGCCGAACGATCTGCTGCTCGACGGCGCCAAGCTCGGCGGCATATTGCTCGAAGCCGTCTCGGCGCCGACGGGCGATCCCCGTACGCCGCGCGAAGTCAAGGCGATCGTCGGGATTGGCGTGAACTGCAGGGCGGCGCCGGTGGGGTTGCCTTTTGAAGCGCGGGCGCTTGCGGACACCGGCGCGACGGTTTCTCCCGCAGGGCTGCTCGCGCGACTGTCCGACGAATGGATCGCCGCTTTCGACGCATGGCGCGGCGGTGAGGGTTTCGCGACGCTGCGCGCGCGCTGGCTCGAAAGGGCCGCGGGGATTGGAGCGGAGATTCGCGTGGCGTTGCCGCGGGAGACGCTGCACGGACGATTCGAAACGCTTGACCCGCTCGGCCGCCTGATCCTCGCGACCGCGGATGGCGAGCGCGCGATTGACGCGGGGGAGGTCATGCTTCCCGAGCTGAGCGGTGCGAAAGGGGCGCGGGCATGAGCAAGGAACAGGCCGACCTTGTCTTCGCGCCGCTCGGCGGGCTCGGCGAAATCGGCATGAACGCCTCGCTCTACGGCTACGGTCCGCCCAATGCGCGCAAGTGGATCATGGTCGATTGCGGCCTGGGCTTTCCCGGTCCCGATCTTCCCGGCGTCGACGTGGTCATGCCCGACGTTTCCTTCGTCGAGAAGCTCGGCCGCGATCTCGTCGCGCTGGTCGTCACTCACGCGCATGAAGACCACATCGGCGCGCTGGCGTCTTTATGGCCGCGCCTCAAATGCAAGGTCTATGCGACGCCCTTCGCCGCCGGGCTTCTCGAAGTGCGGCGTCTGCAGGAGCCGGGCGCGCCCGACATCAAGATCGCGCGCGTTCGCGCCGGCGAGACGCTCGAGCTTGCGCCGTTTTCCGTGGAATATGTCGCGGTGGCGCATTCCATTCCCGAAGCCAACGCCCTGGCGATCCGCACCCCGCTCGGCCTCGTCGTGCACACGGGCGACTGGAAGATCGACCCGGAGCCGGGCGTCACCGGAACGCGCATCGACGAGGCGCGTCTGCGCGCGCTCGGCGACGAAGGCGTGCTGGCGCTCGTCTGCGACTCGACGAACATTCTGCGCGAGGGCGACAGCTTTTCGGAAAGCGACGTGGCGCGGACGCTGCGCACGCTGATCGCCGAGGCTCCGGGCCGCGTGCTGGTCACGACCTTCGCTTCCAACGTCGCGCGGCTGCGCGCCATCGCCGAGGCGGCGCGCGATTGCGGGCGCGTCGCGATCGTCGCCGGCCGCGCCATGGACCGCGCCATTCAGGTCGCGCGCGATTGCGGCTATCTCGACGGCGTGCCGGGCTTCCATTCGCTCGATCTCTTGCCCACATTGCCGCGGGAAAAAGTCGTCGTCCTCGCCACCGGCAGCCAGGGCGAGCCGCGCGCGGCGATGGCGCGCGCCGCCGCCGGCGAGCACCCGACGCTCAAGCTCGTTTCCGGCGATCGCGTGATCTTTTCGTCGCGCACCATTCCCGGCAACGCCCGCGAGGTGCATCGCGTCATCAACAGCCTGTGCGATCTGGGCGTCGAAGTCATCACCGATCACGATCATCTCGTGCATTGCTCCGGCCATCCGCGGCGCGGCGAGGTGGCGCGCATGTATGAATGGGTGCGCCCGCAAGGCGCGGTGCCGGCGCATGGCGAGGCGCAGATGCTGGCCCGCCACGCCGCCTTCGCGCGCGCGCACGGCGTCGAGCGGGTCGCCTCGCCGCGCAACGGCGATCTCGTGCGGCTGGCGCCGGACGGACCGCGCATCGTCGGCGAAATCCCCGCCGGCCGCCTATTCAAGGACGGCGACGTGCTCGTCTCGGAAGACGACGGCGCCGTGCGCGAGCGCGGCAGGCTCGCTTTTGCGGGCGTCGTCTCCATCGCGCTGGCCATCGACAGGAAAGGCGAGCTGGTCGGCGATCCCGACGTGGTTTTCGCCGGCCTCCCGAAGCGCGGCAAAGGCGGCGCCGACATCGCCGATGTCGTGGACGAGGCGCTGTTCGCCACCTTCGAAGCATTGCCGCGCGGGCGCCGACGCGACGCCGACGCCGTGTCGACCGCCATCGAGCGCTCGGTGCGCGGCGCCGTGCAGTCGGTCTGGGGCAAGAAGCCGATCGTGCATGTGCTGGTGGTTGCGACGTAGGGGCCGCCCGCGGAGCCCGACCGCCTGCTTCGTCGTTCTCCGCCGTAGAGTCTCGCCTGAGCCCATCGATGTGCTGGACGACGTGCGGACGCCGGCCCGCCGCGGCGGCGAAGGCGCACGTTGCCGTGCGCCCTCACCCCGTTCTGCGCTGCGTCATATAGGCGCGCAGCACGGCGTTGATGCGCCGCTGATAGCCGGGGCCTTCCGATTTGAAGAAATCGATGAGGTCTTGGTCGAGCCGAATGGAGATCGCCTGTTTCTTCGGCGGGATGACAAGCTCCGCCTTGCTCCAGTCGATGGGCTCGAATTCGGCCCAGTCGGGATCGCTGGCGATCGCCGCGTTGATTTCGGCGTCGGTCATATCCCTTAGCGACGTTCCCTTGTTCTTCTCATGAGATGTCGCCGATGCGGTCTTGGTATATTGCACGTTCATCCTCTCTCGCCATCCTGGCAGAGATCATCCGAATGCGATCGTTTCGCTTAGTGTAAATCACGGCGATGACGCGTCGCTTCGCTTTACCGAGCGCGATCCATCGCTTCTCGCTGGAATGATCCGTAGGCACCTTCAACCACGACCCCTCGAAGACTTCGATAGCGCCTTCAAAGGCTATGCCGTGTTTCTTTTGGTTTGCGTCATTCTTCATCGAATCCCATTCGAAGTCGCCATAAATGACGTTCCTGTTTTCGGGCGAATTCCCGTTCATTTCTGTCTCTCATCTCGCTCGTCTCCTTGGTGTGTATGTTCAGTCGTATATACGTCATGACGCGGCCTGTCTAGCGTGGCTAAACCGCCCGTGTGAGTATCGGGCACATCCCTGTTTCCGATAGGCGGCCGAAACAGCGTGATGTTAGTAATGCGCCGCAGGAACCTCGACACTCATGCGATTCACCCCCGCCTTTCTCGACGAAATCCGCGCCCGCGTGCCGGTGAGCGAGGTCGTGCGCGCGAAGGTCAAACTCAAGAAACAGGGGCGCGAATGGCGGGGCCTTTCGCCCTTCAACGCCGAGAAGACCCCCTCTTTCTACGTCAACGATCAGAAGGGCTTCTTCCACGACTTCTCTTCCGGCAAGCACGGCGACGGCTTCACCTTCTTGATGGAGACCGAGGGGGTTTCCTTTCCCGAGGCGGTGGAGCGGCTGGCGGCGCTCGCGGGCCTGCCCATGCCTGTGGAAAGCGAGGACAACCGCGAGCGGGAGACGAAGCGCGCCGGTCTGACCGAAATTCTCGAAGAGGCGGCGCTCTGGTTCGAAAAGCAGCTCAAGGGGCCGGCGGGGCGGGCGACGCGGGATTATTTCGCCAAGAGGGGCATTTCCGACGCGAGCCGCGAAAAATTCCGGCTCGGCTACGCGCCGCCCGAGCGCCATGCCCTGCGCGATCATCTCGCCGCAAAGGGCGCGAGCGTCGAAACCATGATCGAAGCAGGGCTGCTGATTCACGGCGAGGACATTGCGGTTCCCTACGACCGCTTCCGCGACCGGCTGATGTTCCCCATCTGCGACCGCGCCGGCAAGGTCATCGCCTTCGGCGGACGCGCGCTGTCGGCGGATGCTCAGGCTAAATACCTGAATTCGCCGGAGACGCCGCTCTTTCACAAGGGCGCGACGCTCTACAATCTGCACAACGCCCGCAAGGCGGCGCATGAGGCGGGGACGGTGATCGCCGTCGAGGGCTATATCGACGTCATCGCCATGACGGCCGCCGGATTCCCCCATGTGGTCGCGCCCCTCGGCACCGCGCTGACCGCCGATCAGTGCGCCCTGCTGTGGCGTATGGCCGAGGAGCCGATCCTGTGCTTCGACGGCGACAAGGCCGGGCTCAAGGCGGCCTTCCGGGCCATCGATACGGCGCTGCCCCTGCTCGGCCCCGGCCGCACTCTCCGCTTCGCCCTGCTGCCTGGCGGGCAAGACCCGGACGAACTCTTCCGCTCAGGCGGCGCCGCGGCGCTCTCCGGCGCGCTGGCGGCCAGCCTGCCCTTCGTCGAGCTTCTCTGGATGCGCGAAGTGGAGCGCGGCCCTGTCGACACGCCCGAGCGGCGCGCGGGCCTGGAGCGCCGGCTGCTGGAGGCGGCGGGCCAGATCCAGGACGAGACTCTGCGCCGCCATTATGCGCAGGAGTTGCGGGGCCGCCTCGCCGCCCTGTTCGGCGGACCCGCCGCCCGGTGCGAGCGGCCGCGCGACTTCGCCGCGAGGGGCCGGCCCGCCGGGCGCCGCGACGCCCGCCCGGACTTTGCACCGCGCGGCCCGGTGACGATCGGCGCCTCGCTCGCCAATTCGCCGCTGTTTCGGGGCGCGACGCCCGCCATCGCCCCGCGCGAGGCTTTGATCCTGCTGATTTTTCTCAATCATCCGGAACTGCTGGCGCGCCATGTCGAGGACGCCGCCGGGCTCGATCTGGGATCGGGCGAAGCGGCCCGCCTGCGCGATGCGCTTGTGGCCCGCGCCGACGCCGAGGGCGCCGGCGATCTTGACGAGGCGCTGGCGGAGGCGGGCCTCGCCCCCCTGGCCGAGCGCCTCGCCGGCATGGCCGCCCACGCCTCGCTGTGGAGCGTGCGCCCCGAGGCGGCGCCCGGCGACGCCGCCGAGTCCCTGCGACAGGCTTTGGTCTTGCATCGCCGCGCGCGGGCGTTAAATAGGGAGCTTCGGGCGGTGGCGGCGCGCTTGGCGGAAAACCCCAATGAGCAGGACTCCGCCCGGCTGAGGGATATCCAGACACAATTGTCGGCCCTGGATGGAACCGAAGCGGCCCTTGAAGGGTTCGGCTCCATGTCAGGGCGCGCGCCCCGGTCGCTGTGACCGCTCGCCGCGGCGCGGGCGGCCCCTATAGTTAAGGGGACGTTAAGCCGGGCGGGCGAAGTTTGCAGCGCGCGAATCGGCGGTGGTTCGGGGCAGGGCGGCGCGTCGCGTGGGAACGGGACCGACAGGCGCTGCGGAGTCCGATACGAGGGTTTCGCGGGCCGAATATCAGCGAGCGAGACGTTGAGACGCTCCGCCGGCGGCGGCGGGGCGCGGCGGAGAAGTGTTCCGGAGCAATTTGATGGCGAAAAAAGACGAAGAAAAGGTCGAGGGCGATGGCGCGGCCGCCGTGGAAACGGCGGACGGACCCTTGCTCGACCTCAACGACGCCGCCGTCAAGCGGATGATTAAGCTCGCCAAGAAGCGCGGCTTCGTCACCTACAGCGAGCTCAACGCCGTCCTGCCGTCGGAGGAGGTTTCGTCCGACCAGATCGAAGACGTCTACGCCATGCTCGCCGAGATGGGCATCACCGTCACCGAGGGCGACGACGACGCCGACGGCGAGGAGGAGGAGCAGGCCGAGGAGGAGACCGAAGGCGGCGAACTCGTCGAAAGCGCGCGCACGACCGCCGTCGCGACGAAGACATCGGAGCCGGCCGACCGCACGGACGACCCGGTGCGCATGTATCTGCGCGAAATGGGCTCGGTCGAACTTCTCTCCCGCGAGGGCGAGATCGCCATCGCCAAGCGCATCGAGGCCGGCCGCGAGGCGATGATCGCCGGCCTGTGCGAGAGCCCGCTGACCTTCCAGGCCATCATCATCTGGCGCGAGGAACTGGAGGCCGGCAAGGTTCTGCTGCGCGATATCATCGACCTCGAAGCGACCTATGCCGGGCCGGACGGCAAGGCCGCGGCGAAGCCCGCCGCCGAAGCGGCGGCCGCTCCCGCGGTCGAAATGGCGCCCGCCACCGCGCCGCGCACGCCGCCCGCCGGGCTCGACGAGGAGCGGCCGGCGACCGAAGAGAGCTTCGAGGAGGAAGACGACATGGAGAATTCCGTGTCGCTCTCCGCGATGGAGGCCGAGCTCAAGCCCAAGGTGCTCGAAACCTTCGCGCGCATCGCCGACGCCTATAAGAAGCTGCGGCGCCTGCAGGATCAGAACGTCGAGAACAAGCTCAAGAACGAGACCCTGACCCCGGCGCAGGAGCGTAAATACAAGACGCTCAAGAAGGAGATCGTCGCCGACGTCAAATCGCTGTCCTTGAATCAGAACCGCATCGAAGCGCTGGTCGAGCAGCTCTACGACATCAACAAGCGCCTCATCGGCTACGAGACCAAGCTCTTGCGCCTCGCCGACAGCCACGGCGTCGCGCGCGAAGACTTCATCGACAAGTTCCACGGCTCCGAACTCGATCCCAAATGGGTGATGCGCGTCGCCAAGCTCGGCTCGAAGGGCTGGAAGGAATTCGTCGCGAACGAAAAAGACCGCATCAAGGATTTGCGCGCGGAGATTCACGCGCTCGCCACCGAGACGGGGCTGGAAATTTCCGAGTTCCGCAAGATCGTCCATATGGTGCAGAAGGGCGAGCGCGAGGCCCGGCAGGCTAAGAAGGAAATGGTCGAGGCCAATCTGCGCCTCGTCATCTCCATCGCCAAGAAATACACCAATCGCGGCCTGCAGTTCCTCGACCTCATCCAGGAGGGCAACATCGGCTTGATGAAGGCGGTCGACAAATTCGAATATCGCCGCGGCTACAAGTTCTCGACCTACGCCACCTGGTGGATCCGGCAGGCGATCACCCGCAGCATCGCCGATCAGGCAAGAACCATCCGCATTCCCGTGCACATGATCGAGACGATCAACAAGATCGTGCGCACCTCGCGCCAGATGCTGCACGAGATCGGACGCGAGCCGACGCCGGAGGAACTCTCCGAAAAGCTCGCCATGCCGCTCGAAAAAGTGCGCAAGGTGCTCAAAATCGCCAAGGAGCCGATCTCGCTGGAGACGCCGATCGGCGACGAGGAGGATTCGCACCTTGGCGATTTCATCGAAGACAAGAACGCCGTGCTGCCGATCGAGGCGGCGATCCAGAGCAATCTGCGCGAGACGACAACGCGCGTCTTGGCGTCGCTCACGCCGCGCGAAGAACGCGTGCTGCGGATGCGCTTCGGCATCGGCATGAACACCGACCACACGCTGGAAGAGGTCGGCCAGCAGTTTTCGGTGACGCGCGAACGCATCCGCCAGATCGAGGCCAAGGCGCTGCGGAAGTTGAAGCATCCGTCGCGGAGCCGGAAGCTGCGGAGTTTCTTGGATAACTAGCCACGCTCTCGGCGGGCGCCTATAATGGGCCATGCTGACGCGCTTACGTATTCGCAACTTCAAGACTTTGGGGGATGTCGATATCCCCCTTGGGCAGAATGTCGTCTTGATTGGGCCGAACAATTCGGGAAAAACATCGGTACTCCAAGCGTTGGCGCTTTGGCAGACGGGACTGCGTGAGTGGTCGTCGCGCCGAACGGGAACCAGCCAAGCAAAACAGCGAGTTGGCGTAACGGTCAACCGAAAGGCGCTCACGCATACGCCCGTTTCCGACGCGCGCCGGCTGTGGCATGATCTCAAGGTTAACCTTTCGCAACGCGTGAACGGCTCGCAGGACACGAAAAACATATATCTGGATGTAATTGTGGATGGCGAAAACGGCGGGACCGCCTGGACGTGCGGGTTGGAGTTTTACTACGCGAACCCGGAGTCGATCTATTGCAGACCACTTCGTGAGAGCGGGGACGGTGGTCAGCAGATGGAGGATTTCAAGCGAGCCGCCCAAACCCGTGTCGCCGCGTTGCCGCCAATGTCCGGCCTCGCATCCGAGGAGCCGGAGTTGCAACCGGGTCGCATCGCGGTTCTGCTGGGGGAAGGACAAACCGCGCAAGTATTGCGGAACCTATGTTTTCAAGTCCATCAGTTCGACACTAAATCAAGCGCCGCCGCTTGGCCAAAGATCGCCGAGCGAATGAAGGGCATTTTCGGTATGCGGTTGTTTGAGCCTTCGCGTGATTCGGCGCGGGGGACAATTGACCTCTCCTATGAAGAAAACGGCGTAGAACTGGATTTGTCGAGCGCTGGCCGAGGCGCCCAGCAAACTCTACTTCTACTGGCGCACCTATACGCAAATCCCAAAAGCGTGCTCCTGCTCGACGAGCCGGACGCGCATCTCGAAATACTCCGGCAGCGACAAATCTACTCTCTGATCACCGATACGGCGCGTGCGACGGGCTCGCAAATCATTGCAGCCAGTCATTCGGAAGTTGTGCTCAATGAGGCCGCGGACAAGGACGTTGTCATCGCCTTCGTCGGCAAACCGCATCGCATGGACGATCGAGCAAGTCAGGTTCTGAAGTCTTTGAAAGAAATTGGCTTCGATCAGTATTACCAAGCGGAACAAAAGGGATTCGTCATTTATCTCGAAGGCGCGACCGATCTGGCGATTTTGAGCGCCTTCGCGCGCAAGCTGGATCATGAAGCTGCAGCGGTCCTCGATGATCCATTTGTTCACTACGTATTGAATCAACCTAAGCTGGCAGAACATCATTTCTTCGGTCTGCGTGAAGCGAAGCCCGACCTCGAGGGTGTAGCGATCTTCGATCGGCTGGATAAGGGCCTGCCGTCCGGCTTTTCGATTCCTTCGAAATGCTGGAGCCGCCGAGAAATCGAAAATTACCTTTGCTCGAGGCAAGTGTTGCTCCGTTATGCGCGAGGGATGGAGCCGGACGATCTTGTCGGCCGAGCCATGCAGCAACAGCGCGAGGACGCAATGAACGCGGCGATCAAGACGGTCGAGGATGCCATCCGTGTGCTTGGCCGCGATCCCTGGTCGCCAGACGAAAAAGTATCCGATGAATTCTTGCCGAACGTCTTCAAGCGCTATTTCGAATCCATTCGCGGCGACAATCGGCTGAACAAGTCGGATTTCCACCTGCTGGCGGACTTCGTCGAGCCGGAGGAAATCGACGCGGAAATAACGCAAGCGTTGGATCTGATTGTCGAAGTGTCGAAACGGGCGAAACCGAGGGGCTGAACGTCGCCGGCGCAATCCGTCGCATTCGACAAAGCAATACATCTTGTCGCGTGCGGAACCCTTTACCTCCTCGCCAGCGCCGCCGCCTTGTAGCCCGATCGCACGGCGCCTTCGATCGTCGCGGGCAGGCCCGTGGCGGTCCAGTCGCCGGCGAGGAACAGATTGCGCCAGCGCGTTTCGGCGCCCGGCCGGCGCGCCTCCTGCGCCGGGGTTGCCGCGAAGGTGGCGCGCTTTTCCTTGACGATTTGCCAAGGCGGCATGATCGCCGGATCGAGGCCGCTCGCGGCTGCGACCTCGGCCCAGATTGTCGCGGCGAGTTCTTCGCGCGGCGCGTCCATCAGCCGGTCGGCGCCGGAAATCGTCACCGAGAGGCGGTCGTCGAAGGCGAACAGCCATTCGGCGAGGGTTCCGATCATGCCGAGCAGCAGCGGCTGGCCTTTGCGCGGCGCGGTCTTGAAATGGACGTTGAGAATGGCGCGGAAATCATCGGGGACCGTCAGACCCGGAACCAGATCGCCCGCCGCCCAGGGCGGAACGGCGAGCACCAGCGAATCGTCCTCGCCGAGTTCGACCGTCTCCTCGCCGAACCGCAGTCGCGCCGCGCGCTCGCCGTCAAACTCGATCGCCCGCAGCCGCGCGCCGAAGCGACTCGCCACACCTTGCGCGGCCAGCGTTTTCAAGGCGGGCTCGACGAAGGCCTCGCCCAACCCGCGCGTCGCGACGAGCGGACGGCACGCCGCGCCGCCGGCGGCCAGCGTTTCGCGCAGCACGGCGCCGGCCAGCGTCGCGCAGGCGTCGCGCGGCTCGGTGTTGAGCGCCGAGAGCAGCACCGGCCGCCACAGCCTCTCCCACAAGGCGCCGTCGCAGCGCATGGTCGCGCCGATGGTCGCGCCCTCTTTCGCAACAAGCAGCTTCGCCGCGTCGAGATAATCGAGCGGCCCGGTTCCCGGCACGCGCCGGCCCTCAGCGAAAATCCACCAGGGCAGGCGCGACGCGTTCGGCCGCAGCCGCCAGCGCTCGCCCGAACGCGCGTCGAGAAAGTCGAAGACGCATTCCTTGGGGCCGACGAGCGCGTTGGCGGCGCCGATTCGGGCGGCGTAGTCGCGCGCCGCGGCGTTGCCCGACAGCAGCAGATGATTGCCGTTGTCGATCGTAAGGTCGAGCGCGGCGTCGTAATAAGAGCGGCAGCGTCCGCCCGCCATGCGCGCGGCCTCAAAGAGCGCGACCCCGCGCCCCTCGCCCGCGAGCCGCACGGCGCAGGAGAGCCCGGCGAGGCCGGCGCCCACGATGTGAACCGTTCCGCTCACGTGAAGGCGTAGCGAAGCAAAGCGAGAATCGTCTTGACGCGCGAGGCGTGCACCGGGGTGCGTGGCGGCGCGAAACCGCGTGCGACGAGCCGGTCGAGGATCGAGCGATAGGCGGCAGCCATCAGATAGGGCGCCTTCACCGCGCTCTGCGGACAGGCGCCCATGACGAGTTCGGCCTCTTCGAAATGTTCGCGCGCGCGCGCCGCCACCTCGGCGCAGGCGGCGTCGAGACCAGGATGCGCCAGAGCCGCGAGAGGCGAAAAGTCGTCGACGCCCGCCGCCGTCAGCGCCTCGCGCGGGAGGTAGAGGCGGCCCCGCTCCGCGTCCTCGTCGAGATCGCGCAGAATATTGGTGAGCTGCAGCGCGCGGCCGAGATGATAAGCGAGCAGCGCCGGCGCCGGCGAGCACGCGCCGCCGGTCGGCGCTCCCTCGTCCATCATCCCGAAGATGCGCACCGACAGGCGGCCGACGGCGCTCGCCACCCGATCGCAGTAAAGATCGAGCGTCTCCCAGGCGGGCGCGCGAATGTCTTCGACGACGTCCATCGCCATGCCGTCGATCACCGCCTCGAAATCGGCGCGGTCCAGATCGAAACGCCGCGCCGGCGTCGCGAGGAAGGCGCAGCGCCGGCGCACACGGCCGGCGTAAAGCTCGTCGAGATCGCGGCGCCATTCGTCGAGCTGGGCGAGACGCGCGGCGCGGTCGCCCTCTTCGTCGGCGATGTCGTCGACCGCGCGGCAGAAGGCGTAGATGGCGTACATCGCTTCGCGCCGCGCCGGCTCGAGGATGCGCATGGCGAGATAGAAGGAGCTCTTGGTGGCGATGGCGCGGGTCTGCGGCGGCGCCTCTTCGGTAAGCGTGTCGAGGCTCATTGCGCGCCGCCCATCGCCGCGCGCCGCGCGGGCCGCAACACGCGGCGAATCAGCGTCGCGCCCGCGCCGAGCGCGCCGAGCGCCGCGAATTCGAGTTTGCTCGCATGAACCTTGTCCCGGAGCGGATCGGCGCGCCTGAGCGTCGCGGCCAGCGTCTCGGCGAGACGCTGAATCGCGCCGACCTCCATCGCCAGCCGCGCGTCGTCGATCAGATCGGCGAAGGGGCGTGACTGGTCGAGCAACCCCTCGGTCCGCTCCGCCAGAGCGTGGATCGTCGCCAGCAGAGGCGCCGGCGAGGTCGGCTCCGCCAGCATCTCGACGCGGGCGCCCTGCGCGCAAAGCGCGTCCTGCGGCAGGTAGACGCGGTCGAGTTTGCGATAATCCTTCGCGCAGTCCTGCAAGTGATTGATGATCTGCAGCGCGGCGCAGAGCGCGTCGTTGGCGGGCCAGGTCCGCGCCGCGTCCTCGCCGTGAACGTCGAGCACGAAGCGCCCGACCGGCATCGCCGAATAGCGGCAGTAGTCGATGAGGTCGTCCCAGTCGCGGTAGCGAAGCTGCGTCACGTCGCGGCTGAAGGCCGTGACAAGATCGCGCGCGTGCTGCGGCGTCAGCCGGCGCTCGCGCAAAATGTCGCGCAGCCGTTTCGCCACAGGCTCGTCCGGGCCTTCGCCGAGCAATGCGGCGTCGAGACGCCCGAGCAGGTCGAGCTTTTGCTCCGGCGTCAGGGCAGGGTGATCGGAAATGTCGTCCGCTGCGCGGACAAAATCGTAAAAGGCGAGGATCGGCGCGCGATGCTTCGGCGCGATCAGGACCGACGCGACGGGAAAATTCTCGTCGCGATGCGTCTTGCCCGATCCGGTTTCGGCGATGTCGATCATCTGCCCGCCGCTCATGCCTTTTCGCCGGCGCGCATTCGCGCCTGATAGCGGCCCTTCCAGGCGCCGCCGCGCCCGCGCCAGTGCCGCCACGCCGACAGGAAGGTGAACCACGTATAGCAGGCCGCCACAAGGGGCAAGGCGAAGGCCCGCGCGCCGGACAGCCCATAGAACCGCAGCGACGGCATATAGGCCAGCGCCATCAACAGGTAAGCGACGAGACCCGCGTCGCGCGCCGGCGTCTCCGCAAACAGCGCGATCAGCGGCGGCGCGAGATAGACGACGCCCATGCCGGCGAGGGCGCCGGCGAGGCGAATCGGCGAATAATCGAGCTGCGCATAGGCGGAGCGCGTCACCATGCGCTCGATGTCGCCGAAAGTGGGATAGGGCCGCAGGCTGAAAGCGTCGTCCGTGAGCCCGAGCCAGATCGGCCCCTGTTTCTTCATCAGCGCGCCAAGCGCGCAGTCGTCGATCAGCGCGCCGCGGATGGCGGCGAGGCCGCCCGCCCGCGCCAGCGGCTCTGCGCGGACCAGCATGACGCCCCCCGCCGCGGCGGCGACCGGGCTGGAAGGGTCGTTCACCCGCGAAAAGGGATAGAGCATCTGAAAGAAAAACACGAAGGCCGGCACGAACCATTTTTCGGCTGCGCTGTCGCAGCGCAGCTTGACCATGAGGGACGAAAGAACCGTTCCGCGCGCCAGCGCGCCGACGACGAGGCGCTCCAGCACGTCTTCGCCGAGGGCGATGTCGGCGTCGCAGAACAGGACGAAATCGGGCGGGGCGGGCAAAGCGCACGCATGGTCGAAGCCGAACTGCATGGCGGCGAGCTTGCCGGTCCAGCCCGAGGCGACGCCCTCCTTGCGCAGCACCGTCAGGCGATCTCTTACGCCCATGGCGGCCGCGCAGGCCATGGCGGCGTCGCCGGTGCCGTCCGAGCTTTCGTCGTCGACCAGCACAATGTCGAGACGGCCGGAGAATTTCTGCGCGAACAGCGATCCGAGGCTTTCTCCGATGACGTCGGCCTCGTCGCGGGCGGGAACGACGACGGCGACGCGGACCTCATGAGGCGCGGGCGCCCCGGCCGGTGCGAAGCGGCGGTCGCGCTCCGTCAGGCGCCAGAAGCCGCCGTGAAAGGCGACGAGGTAGAGCCAGACCGCAAGACCGGCGAAGGCGATGAGAGCGACGATCATGGAGGCCGTGACATTGCCGGAAGGCGCGCGTCTTACCATCGCGTCGCGTGCGGCGCCAGCCGGTGGGCTCTGCGCAGCGGCGGCGCGGGAATTTCGGGTTGACAGGAATGGGGCGAACTTAGCATATGCGGCTGCGACAGGCCCCGTTTCGACGGGGCCTCGCTTCGTCCGGCGCGCTAGTGCGCTTTCCGACCAGACGGAATCGTCTGGTCGATAAGAAATCGCTCCAGATTCAAAATGCTGGAGCAAAATCTTATCGAAAAAGTCTATCAACTTTTTCGGATTTTGCTCTAGCGGCCGGCGACGTGGGGGAATGTCCCGAGCGGCAAAGGGGGCGGACTGTAAATCCGCTGGCTAAGCCTTCGTAGGTTCGAGTCCTACTTCCCCCACCACTTTCTTTCGCCCGACAATCCGCGAAATCGCGACGCGCCCTATTTCGGCTCCGCCGCACGCAAGGCGGAGCGCAGCCCCGCCATCGCGGAGCCGAACACGGCCGTCCCCGGAGCGCCGGTCTGGGCGGCGGCGGCATTCGACTCGCTTGCGGCCGGCTTTGCCGTCCCAGGCTGCGCCGGCGCGGGCCGCGGCGCGGCGGCGGCGTCCTCGGGAAGCGGGCTCGGCTTGTCCTCGGCGGCTTTGGCGGGGGGCGCATAGGCCAGCGCGGGCGGCCGCGACGCGTCGTCGGCGGGCTCGCCAGCGGCGGGTGCAACTTGGCTCGCGCCCTCGGCGGCGGGCGGGGGCGTCCGGGCTTTGCCGCGCCGCGTCGAGCCGGTCGCGTCCATCAGGCTGGCGAGGGCCTTGCTGGCGGCGCCCTTGGCCACGGCCTTTGGCTCGACGCGTGCGGTCTCGACAGGTCTCGCAGGCGGAGTCGGGGCGGCGGAGGCGACGAGGCTGGTCGGCCGGCGCGGAGGCAAGGGCGCCCTGACCGTCTTGGGGGGCGCCGGTTCCCGGTCGGCCGAAGCGTTCGCGTCCTGCCCGGCGTTTTCGGCGGGCTCCAGCGCCGCAACGGCGCTCCGGCGCCCGGCGTCGAGCGAGGCGGGCCGGCGCGGCGGCAAGGGCGCGCGTATCGCAACGGGCTTTTCGGCGGCGGCTTCCGGCTGCTCCGCCTTCGGCGCGGCCGTCTCTTGGGCCGGCGCGGCCGTCTCTTGGGCCGGGGCGGCAGACATGGCGGTTTCTCCGCGCGGCAGATTGGCTTCGGCGCTGGCGATCTGCTCGGGACGGCCACGTCCGCGCCTTGGCTCCGGCGCGGCGCCCTCCTCGCCCTCTTCGCCGGCGGCCGTCCGCTGCGCCTTCGACATGCGCGGCGCGAGCGCGGCCCATTGCTTGCGCGTGCTCGGCGCCGGCGCGACGTAACCGGCGTCTTCGTCCTCCTCGGCCCCGCCGCCGAACAGCGAGGCGAGGAAGCCGCCGAAGCTGCGGCTGGGCGCGGTCACATAGGCGCCGTTGTTGCGGGCCTCGATCTCGGCGCGCGCCTCTTCATAGCGGGCGAGCGGCTGGCCGTTCGAGGGCAGATGCACGGTCTTGCCGTCCGGGAACAGACGGGCGAGCTGATCGTAGGTCATGCGCGGCCAAGAGCGCACGCTGCCCACGTCGAGATGCACGAAAGGCGTTCCCGCCGTCGGGTAATAGCCGACGCCGCCACGCTGCATCCGCATCCCGATTTCGCGGACATGCGACATCGGCATTCCCGGCATGGTGGTGTCCATCGCCTTGCCGAGCATGTGCTGGGAATATTTGGCCACTGCGCGCGAGCGGGATCGCAGCATGGCGTTGGTTTCTGGCGAGCGATAGGCGGAAACGACCTTGACGACCTCCTCGCCGGCGCCGGCGTGGCGATAGGCCTCCCAGACCACGTCGAACAGACGGGGGTCCATGTTGGTGGGCTCGTCCCGCCGCCAGTCGCGCAGGAACCAGTTCAATTGCTGGAGAACGGCCTGATCGTAGCGCCCGCTGACGAGATAGGTGGCGGAAATCGATTCCTGCGTGTGCGCGTGATAGAGGTGGATCGTCCTGGTGTCGCCGTTGGCGATTGCGGTTTCGGTCAGCGAGGGCGTCAGAATCGTCGTCAAGACGACGAAGCCGCCTGCGGCCCGGGAGAAAAGCTCGGACCACCGCCGAGACGCGCGATCGCGATTGATCTGCAAGACGTCGCTCTTTCCATTTTCGGCGGCCGCGAACGGCGCCGTTCGCGATCCTGGCCGGGTTCCCCATCCCTCGACCCGCCGCCGCGGCGGCGAAATCCGGCGTCGGCCCCGTGCGCGGCGGCGTCCGCGAAATTCTTGCGGCAAGTGGAAACCCGGCGCCGCCCGATTCGGGCGCGCGCTCGGCATTCCCCGCCAAGCTTTACGCTAGATTAACATCGTGGCGAAAAAGAGCCGGGCGGCGGCGGGCCACGGCGCGCAGCCGAAGTGGCGCCGCAATCCGCCGTTCCGGCTTCAAAGCGCGGCGGCGGCCCGCTATAGCGGGCGAGACGGAACGCCGCTCAAACGGCGCCAAGGACTCGCAATGGACCCGGCCGCCTTTCCCTTCCCCCCTCCCTCCACCCCCACCGTCGCCATCGAGGGCGACGCGCGGCGTTTTCCGGTGCGGCGCATTTTCTGCGTTGCGCTGAACTACGCCGCGCACGCCCGCGAAATGGGCAAGGATCCGGCCAAAGAGAAGCCGTTCTTCTTCACCAAGCCCGCCGACGCCGTCGTCGCGAGTGGCGCGACGATTCCTTATCCAAGCAAGACCAACAACCTCCATCACGAAATCGAACTGGTGGCGGCGCTCAAGAGCGGCGGCGCGGACATCCCCGTCACGTGCGCGCTCGATTGCGTCTTCGGCTATGCGGCCGGGATCGACCTCACCCGCCGCGACTTGCAGACCCAAGCGCGCGACGCCGGCCGGCCCTGGGATTTTTCCAAGGGCTTCGACAATTCCGCGCCGGTGGGCGCGATCCGCCCGGTCGCCGCGGTCGGCCATCCGAACAAGGGCCGCATCGCCCTCACCGTCAACGGCGCGTTGCGCCAGCAAGGCGATCTTGGCGACCTCATTTCGAGCGTCGCCGAAATCATCACCGAAATTTCGCAATTCGTCGCGCTCGCGCCGGGAGACCTGATCTTCACCGGCACGCCGTCCGGCGTCGGGCCGCTGGTTGCGGGCGACCTCGCGGAGGGAGTGGTCGAGGGCGTCGGGGTGGTCCGGGTCGCCATCGCGCTCTAAGCCGGTGGCAGAGCGGAAGTTCGGATGTCGCCTGGACGCTATGTCCGGACCTTCCGGCGAGGTTCCATATTGGCGGATAGGATATTCAAGACCGAGGAATTCGCCCGATATGCGCACCTCAATGTCAGCCCCAAGCTCGTCAGCGACTGGGAAAGCGGCGTGAAACGTCCGAGCGGGCCGTCGCTCAAACTGCTCGCGCTCGTTCGAACAAAGGGCCTTGCCGCGATTGCGTGATTGCGGCGCCGTCCGCGCTTCCCACAACATCTTGCGGCGGATTCCTTGATTTCCCCATGGTTTTGTGGCGCTCTGGCGCCATGCGATTCCAACGCCTGCGCCTCCTCGGTTTCAAGAGCTTCTGCGAAGCGACCGACTTCCTGATCGAGCCGGGGCTGACCGGCGTCGTCGGGCCGAACGGCTGCGGCAAATCGAATCTCGTCGAGGCGCTGCGCTGGGTGATGGGCGAGAATTCTTACAAGAACATGCGCGGCTCGGGGATGGACGACGTCATCTTCTCGGGCGGCGGCTCGCGGCCCGCGCGCAACGTCGCCGAGGTCGGCCTCGTGCTCGACAACAGCGAGCGGATGGCGCCGGCCGCGTTCAACGACGCCGACATGATCGAGGTGACGCGCCGGATCGAGCGCGAGCAGGGCTCCGTTTATCGCATCAACGGCCGTGAGGCGCGCGCCCGCGACGTGCAGTTGCTGTTCGCCGACGCCTCCACCGGCGCGCGCTCGCCGGCGCTGGTGCGCCAGGGCCAGATCGGCGAGATCATTTCCGCCAAGCCGCAGGCGCGCCGCCGCATCCTCGAAGAAGCCGCCGGCGTCGCCGGCCTGCATTCGCGCCGGCACGAAGCCGAACTGCGGCTGCACGCGGCCTCGGAAAACCTCACGCGCCTCGAGGACGTGCTCAAACAGGTCGACAGCCAGGCCGACGGCTTGAAGCGCCAGGCGCGCCAGGCCGCGCGCTATCGCACGCTCGCCGCGGAAATCCGCAGGAACGAGGCGCTCGCCGCGCTCATCGCGCACACAATCGCCCGCGATTCGCTGGCGGCCGCGGAGGGCAAGCTCGCGAGCGACGCGCGCGAGGTGCAGGCGCGCACGCTGGAGCAGGCGGAGGCGGCGAAGGCGCAGGCGGTGGCGGCGCACGAATTGCCACCGCTGCGCGACAGGGAGGCGGAGGCCGGCGCCGCCGTGCATCGCCTCGTCGCGGCGCGCGACGCCTTGGAGGCGGACGAGCGCCGCGCAAAGGCGCGCATCGCCGAACTTTCGCGCCACATCGAGCAGTTCGCGCGCGATCTCGATCGCGAGCGCGCGCTGATCGCCGACGCCGCCGAAGTCTCGCAGCGCCTCGACGAGGAGCGCGAAGAACTCGCCGGCGCCGATGTGCTGGACGAGGGCCGGGACGGCGAAGCGCGCGAACGCCTCGCCGAGATCGAAGCCGTTCTCGCCGAAACCGAAAGCGAACTCGCGGGCGCGCAGGAGGATCTGGCCGGCGTCAATGCGCGGCGCAACGCGCTCGACGCGGCGCTGCGCGAAGAGAACCACCGCGTCGTCCGCTTCGAAGCGGAGCTGACGCGCCTCGAAACGGAATTCGCGCTGATCGCGGCGCAGGGCGGCGGCGCCGAAGAGACGGCGCGGCTCGCCGAAGCCTTCGACATGGCGGCGGAAGCGGCGCGCGCCGCGGACGAAGCAGCCGAAACGGCGCAGGACGCCCACGCCGGCGCTCGCGACGCCGAAGCCGCAGCGCGCGCGCCGCTGGAGGCGGCCGAACGCCGCGCCCAGCGCCTCGAAACGGAAGTGCGCACGCTGGAAAAGCTGCTGCAGTCCGGAACCGGCGGCCTGTGGGCGCCGATCGTCGAAAACATCGCCGTCGCCAAGGGCTACGAGACTGCGCTCGGCGCCGCGCTCGGCGACGATCTCGACGCCTCGGCCGAACCGTCCGCTCCGGCGCATTGGGCGCTCACCGACGCCGCCGGCGATCCGTCGCTGCCGCCGGGCGTGCGCTCCCTCTCCGAACTCGTCGAAGCGCCCGCGGTCCTGCGGCGGCGCCTCGCGCAAATCGGCGTCGTGCTGCGCGCGGAGGGCGAGAGCCTGCGCCGGCTGCTCAGGCCCGGCCAGCGCCTTGTCTCCAAGGAGGGCGATCTGTGGCGCTGGGACGGTTTCACCCAGGCCGCCGAAGCGCCGACCGCCGCCGCGCGCCGTCTCGCCGAAAAGAACCGGCTGGAGGATTTGCGCGCCGAATCGATCGCCGCCCGGAGCGAGGCCGATGCCGCCGCCGAGGAGGTGGAGGCCGCGCGCGAGGCGGCGCGCGACGCGGCGATGACGGAAACGGCCGCGCGCGAGGCCCAGCGCCGTGCCCGCGCCTCCCTCGACGAGGCGCGCGAACGCCATGGCGCGGCCGACCGCCGCTATGCGCAAATCGGCCAGCGCCTCTCGGCGCTCGAAGAGGCGAAGGCCCAGACCCTCGCCAACCGCGACGAGGCCGCGCAAAAGCGCGCCGCCGTCATGCGGGCGCTCGACGACCTCGAAGAGCCGGCGACGCTCGCGGGACTGCTGGAGAGCCTGCGCGCAAGGGCCGCGGTCGAGCGCGCGCGGGCCGGGGAAGCGCGGGCCGCGCTCGCCGCATTGAGTCACGAAGCCTCCGCCCGCGCCCAGCGCAAAGCGGCGATCCTGCGCGAGACGAGTTCCTGGGCGGAGCGGCGCGACCGCGCGCAGGACCGCCTCGCCGAACTCGAAGAACGTCTGGACGCCGCCCGCGAGGAGCAGGAGCGGTTCGCCGAGGCGCCGGAAACCTTGCTGCAGCAGCGGCGCGCGCTGATGTCCGCCATGGAGGACGCCGAGGCCGCCCGCCGCGCGGCGTCCGATGCGCGCGCGAGCGCCGAAACCCGCCTCGCCGAGGCCGACCGCGCCGCCAGAGCCGCCCTGGAGGCGATGAGCGCCGCGCGCGAGGAAAAAGCGCGCAGCGAAGCGCAGCTCGAGGCCGCGCGCCAGCGCGCCGCCGATGTGGAGCGCGCCATCGCCCACGACCTCGAAACGACGCCGGCCGCGCTGGCCGAGATGGCCGGCCTCGCGCCAAACGAGGCGGCGCCGTCGATCGGCGACGTGGAGCGGCGCCTCGAAACCTTGCGCGCCGACCGTGAACGGCTCGGCGCGGTGAACTTGCGCGCCGAGGACGAACTCGCCGAAGTCGAGACGCAGCGCGACAGGATGGTCGCCGAGCGCGACGATTTGTCGGAAGCAATCAAGAAGCTGCGCGCCGCCATCGCCAGCCTCAACAAAGAGGGGCGCGAGCGCTTGCTCGGCGCCTTCGACACGGTCAACGCGCATTTCAAGGAGCTGTTCACGCTGCTGTTCGACGGCGGCTCCGCGGAACTGCAACTCGTCGAAAGCGACGATCCGCTGGAGGCGGGGCTCGACATTCTCGCGCGCCCGCCCGGCAAGAAGCCGCAGACCATGACTCTGCTCTCAGGCGGCGAACAGGCGCTCACCGCCTTGTCGCTGATCTTCGCGGTGTTTCTCACGAACCCCTCGCCGATCTGCGTGCTCGACGAAGTGGACGCGCCGCTCGACGACGCCAATGTCGAGCGATTCTGCAATCTGCTCGACGAAATGACCAGGAAGACAGACACGCGCTTCGTCACCATCACCCACAACCCCATCACCATGGCGCGCATGGACCGTCTGTTCGGCGTGACGCAGGCCGAGCGCGGGATTTCGCAATTGGTGTCGGTCGATCTGGAGCAGGCGGAGAAGTTTGCGTTGGCGAGCTAAGGGTCAGGTTGCGCTCGTCCTGCGAGCGAAGCGAAGCAATCCAGAATCTCGCTCGGCTCCCGGATTGCTTCGGAGCGAAGCTACTCGCCATGACAGCCCCTCCGAAGACCGGGGTCGCGCTTTGCTTGACAGTCGAGTTATCGCGGCCCTATATCCGGCGCGCTCGACAAAGACGCCGCTGCGGCGACGATCGGGGCGGAGTAGCTCAGCTGGTCAGAGCAGAGGAATCATAATCCTTGTGTCGGGGGTTCGAATCCCTCCTCCGCTACCATTCAAGCAGTTGTTTTCTCTTCTCATTTCCGGCTCTCCTTTTGTTCTCGCACTGCGGTTTGACACTTTTTTCAATCGGGTTTGACAGCTTTCGTTCGCCGCCTGTTCAACTCCGCATCGAATGACGCCACAACGCCGCGCATCTTTCCGCGAAGGTCCGCGCCCTTCGCGTAATGGCGCGCCATTTCGATCGTGCGTTGCCCGAGCGCGTCGGCGATCGTGCGTTCGTCATGGCCCGCCTCGCGAAGGATAACCGCGACTGTGTGGCGCAGGCCATAGAGTGTGAGGCCCGGCCCGATCGCGCCTTCTTTCTCAAGGCGGATGCGCAACGTTCGCCACGACGCGCGAAAGCCGCTTATCGTCCATGGCCGTCCCGTGGTGCTCGCGCAAAGCGTCACGGCGTCATGACGGGGCGAGGCGCGCAAGATCGCGTCCAGGGGCGCGGGAACGGGCCAGAATACGGGTTCGCCTGTCTTGGCGCGGCGCGTCGCAATCTCGCCGTCGCGCCAGTAGTTACGCGGGAGTGTGAGCGCGTCCTTCGGACCAAGCGCCGTGAACATCATGAGCGCGATCGCCGGCCGAATATGCGCCGGCGCGGCGTCGAGAACGGCATGACGCTCGGCGTCGGACCAAGCTCGATTCGCTTCCGGCGCACACTTCGGCCGGCGAATGTCCTTGATGCCAGAAGCCGGATTGTCGGCGAGATAGCCGCGCTCGGCGCCCCAGCCGAAAACGATCGAAAGAACCGCCTTCACGTAGTTTCCAAAGCGCCGGCCTTTGCTCGCCACCGCCTTGTCGCGAATGCGGACGACAAGCGGCCGATCGAAGCGCGAAAGCGCCGTGTCGGCGATCGGCCGCAGATAGTCGAAAATCTTCTGGTAATCGTGTTGGGTTTGCGGCGCGAGGTCTTGGAACGCGGGCGCGCCTCGATATTCGCAAATCAACATGCCGAGCGTTCCGGGCTTCTCCTTTTGCGCCTTCGCGTCGGCAAGCGCCGCAATCTTCGCGCACTCGGCGAAAAACGCAGCCGAGCCGATTGGCGTCTTATCGAGGTCAATCGCCTCCCGCGTCTTGCGATGATAGGCGCGCCACTTCCCGAGACGATCCTTGAAAATTTGAAAGCCTCGGAGCTTGATCTTCGTCATCCGAGTCGCCCCACAATATCATCAGCTTCCGCATTTGCGCCGCCCTTGAGGCGATCAATCCAAGTGTCCAAGTCTCGCACGTCATAGCGAGCGTCGCCATTGGGGAAGCGCACGGGCGGAACGTCGCACTCAACCTCGAAACGCTTCACGGGCCGTCCGCAATGATGCGCGGCTTCGGCTTTCGTGAGCATCCGCTTCGGAATGATGTTGAGTTGGACGGTCGCGCTCGTCATGCCGCGGCGCTCCCCTGGTCCGGCGCGCCGGCGCCGAGCGCGATCCAGTTCGCCGGCATGTGATAGGCATCGCCGCCTTCGATCGGCGCTTCGTTTTCGAGGCGGCGCACGTCGTTGGGGCTGTAAACGCCCACCTCGCGCGCGAGCCGATAGGCTTCGAACCGAGTTTTCATGTCGCCGCGCAACAGTTCCGAAAAGTCGTGACGGAAGAAGAAGGAGCGCCGGCCGGCGTCGGTGAGCAAGCAGCGTGCAAAGGCGGATTCGAAGCGCGCGGCGAGCGGCGCGAGGCAGTTGCGCACGAGCGCCAGCGCTTCTTGTTCGGTGTTGGAATAGGTGCTGCGGTCGACAATTCCGACGCTCGTCGGCGGGCAATCGAAGATGCGCGCAACGTCTTCGTTCGCCAGCTTGCGCGAGGCGAGCAACTCCGCGTCCTCTGGAGAGAATGTGATGCGCTCATACTTCGCCCCGCCGTCCAGGATCATGAGTTCGCCGGCGTTGCGCGGCCCTTGGTATTTTTCGGCGACTTGCGCGCGAATGAGGCCGCGCCCGGCCGTGTCGATCTTGTGCGGCCAGGACAGAATCCCGGATGGCCGCAGCGAATTTTGGTTGAGCGCCTCCACTGTTTCATGCTGCGCCAGCGCCAGGCCGAGCGCGCCACGCGCGATGGCGATCGGCGACAGGCCATACATGCCGTTGCGCGACGGGCCGCGCACATGAAGCATTTCGTCGTCGAGGAGAACATGCGTCTTGCCGTCGTAGTCGGTCGCGCGGTAACGCAAGCGACCGCTGACGAGGCGCTCGATGGCGACCATGTGCGGCATGAACGGATGCAGCGCCGTGACGACGCCGCGCGCGTTGCGCTCGATGCGCGCATAGGCGTTGCCGAAAAGATCGTGCGAGCGAACCAGAAACTCGCGAAGCTCGAAGGCGCTCATGTAATCGTTCGGCCGCACATTGAGCACGTCGTAAAGCGGATGATCCTCCGCGCGCGCTGCGTTCGATGTTCCGACATTGCGATGAATGCACAGCGGGACGCTGGCGAGGCCCTGCGAGCGGCGCGAGACGCAAGCCGTCGCAACCGCCATGGCGGAGAGCACAGCATCAGGCGTCACGGCCGCACCCGTCACGGCGCGCGCTTCAAGGAAGGCGCCGAGATAGGCGTCGCCGGGAACAGCGCGTTTTTCCATGCCGAAGATGCGAGAGAACAACCCCATGCGTCACGCCCTCCGCATCGTGTCGAGATAGCGTCGCGCCAGCGCTAGACGCGGCGCAGGCGCAGCGCGTCCGCGCGCTTCAATGATCGTGTTGGAGTAGGCTGGCCATGATTGGACGAAAGAGATTTCATGCAGCGTCACGGCGCGCAATTCGCGCCTGTCTCCGCTCCAATGCTCGTCTTCCGCAGTGAAACCGAATGACATGCCGCCGAGATCGCCCCGCTCGGCGAGCGCCAGTGTGTCGTGACCAAGCGTCGTGTCGGGAACGTCGAGAGAGAAGGAGAGGCCGCGCTGATCTTCCGATATTCGCAGCGTGCCGCTTTTCGTGCGGCCAATGAGCCGCTGCGGATCATGGTCGACCAGCGCGAGAATGTCGCTGTTGTTCGCCAGTGACGCCGCGAAGGCGCCGGCGCGGATCGTCTCAACGAAATTGCCGATGCGCGCTTCGGTTCCGAAGGTCGCGGCATAGCCTTCCAGGCGGCGCGGGTTTCCCCGCGCCGCCCTAACTTCGAGCGCGAATGCGCGGCGTTCGACGTGGCCGGACTCCAGTGAAGCGCGCGCGCTCATTCTCGAAAGCTCCTACGCGATGGCGTCGACGATGGCGGCGAAGGACTCGACGTGCCGAACCGAAATGTCGGCGTCGAGGAAGGCGT
>Ga0233425_10000585_pt1 | contig 92922 bp, 72 predicted proteins | sample Watercolumn_Towu_2_FD_181712 | JGI IMG/M metagenome (GOLD analysis project Ga0233425, IMG submission 181712) | Freshwater microbial communities from Lake Towuti, South Sulawesi, Indonesia - Watercolumn_Towuti2014_140_MG | ecosystem: Environmental > Aquatic > Freshwater > Lake | place... | reverse complement strand
TCGGACTCCTCACTGGCGGCTCCATCGCATCGGGACGACGGACCTCCTGGTGGCGGGGGCGGAGGAAGCGCTCACGTACCTGGCATAGCGGCCGGCGGCTGATGCCGTGGAAGGACGTCACGATCCCGTCCTGCGCCAGCCCCTCCACGCCGCGCTTGACGGTCATGTAGGCGACGCCAAATTCCTGCGCCAGCGCCCGGTAAGGCGGCAGCCGGTCGCCGGGCCGCAAGCCCGATCGCAGGATATGCTGGCGCAGCCGGGACCCCACCTGGTCCGCCACGGATCTCCGCCCAGCTGCCGCGGGACGCGCGCTTGACCCGGCGCCGAGGCTCGGGTAGCGTTCACAGCCTGCAACGGAGGAAATTCGATGGGCGAGAAGGTTCGTTGGGGCTTGCTGGCCACGGGCGCCATCGCGCAGGCGTTCGCGCGGGGCGTGAAGGTTTCGCAGACGGGCGTGCTGGCGGCGGTCGGCTCGCGTACCGCCGACAAGGCGCGCCAGTTCGGCGCCGCCTTCGGCATCGAGCGCTGCCACGGCTCGTACGAGGCGCTGCTGGCCGACCAGCAGGTGGAGGCGGTCTACATCTCCACGCCGCACCCGCAGCACGCCGAGTGGGCCATCCAGGCGGCCGAGGCCGGCAAGCACGTGCTGGTCGAAAAGCCCATCGGCGTCAACCAGTACGAGGCGCAGGCGATGATCGACGCCGCCTCCTCCAACAAGGTCTTCCTGATGGAAGCCTACATGTACCGCTGCCACCCGCAAACCGCGAAGCTGGCGGAACTGCTGCGCCAGAAGGCCATCGGCGACGTGTGCGCGATCCAGGCCACCTTCTCGTTCCACGCCGGGTTCAATCCGGACGGTCGGATCTGGAGCAACGCCCTGGCCGGCGGCGGCATCCTCGACGTGGGCGGCTACACCACCTCCATCGCGCGGCTGATCGCCGGCGCCGGCCTGGGGCTGCCGTTCGCCGACCCGGTGGCCGTCACCGGCGCCGGGCACCTGCACCCGCAGACCGGCGCGGATGCCTGGGCCGTGGGCACGCTCAAGTTCGCCGGCGACATCGTCGCCACGATCGCCACCGGCGTCGGGCTCAACCAGGAGAACGTCGTCCGCATCTTCGGCAGCGAGGGCAGCATCTTCCTGCCGAACCCCTACGTGGCGGCCCGCGACGGCGCCGTGCCCGGCGGGATCGTCGTCAACCGCAAGGGCGAGCCGCCCCGCGAAATCGCGGTCGACTCGCCGGTCAGCAGCTTCGCGCATGAGGCCGACGTCTGCGGCCGCGCGATCCGCGCCGGCCGCCAGCAGGCCGAGTCGCCGGCCATGACCTGGGACGACACGCTCGGCAACATGCGCACGCAGGACGCCTGGCGCGCCGCCATCGGCCTGACCTACAGCGCCGAGAAGCCGGAAAACCTCAGGCCCGTCACGGTCGCCAACCGGCCGCTCAAGGTCCGCAGCGCCACGCCGATCCCGCGGGCGAACGTGCCGGGGCTGGACAAGCCGGTGGCGCGCCTGATCCTGGGCGTAGACAACCAGGCGACCTGGCCGCACGCGGCCGCGATCTTCGACGATTACTTCGAGCGCGGCGGCAACGCCTTCGATACGGCCCACATCTACGGCGAGGCCAAGTCGCGCCTGCTCGGCCGCTGGATCGCCGCGCGCGGCGTGCGCGACCAGGTCGTGATCATCGCCAAGGGCGCGCACACACCGGACTGCAATCCCCGGGCGCTGTCCGAGCAGCTGGTCCGACAGCTGGACTGGCTCGGCACCGGCCACGCCGAGATCTACCTGATGCACCGCGACAATCCCGAGATCCCGGTCGGCAAGTTCATCGAGGTGCTCAACGAACAGGTCCGCGCCGGCCGCATCAAGGTCTTCGGCGGCAGCAACTGGACGCTGAAGCGCGTCAAGCAGGCCAATGCCTACGCGAAGCGCCACGGGTTGCAGGGCTTTGCCGCCGTCTCGAACAACCTTGCGCTGGCCGAGATGGTCCGGGCGGTGTGGGGCGGCTGCCTGCATGTGCACGACGCCGCCGATCGCGCGTGGTTCAAGCGCACCCAGACCGCGCTGCTGCCGTGGTCCAGCCAGGCGCGCGGCTTTTTCGTGCCCAGCCGCGCGGCGCCGGACAAGCTGGACGACCGGTCGCTGGTGGAGTCGTGGTATTCGCCGGACAATTTCAAGCGCCAGGCCCGCGCCGTCGAACTGGCGGCCAAATACAAGGTCGAGCCGATCAACATCGCGCTCGCCTGGGTGCTGGGCCAGCCCTTCCCGTGCTTCCCGCTCATCGGCCCGCGCCAGATCTCCGAGACGCGCTCCTGCCTCGCCGCCCTCGACGTGCACCTGACGCCGAAGGAGATGAAGTGGCTGAACCTGGAGGCTTGAAGATCCGCCGGGCACCGCGGCTGCCGCCCGCGTGGCTCCAGCGCCCGTGCTCCAGCCTGCCCCCGCCCAGCCCGCCCCCACTCGGCGCTGGACAAGCGGCGCCCGGGGTTTCAGAATCCTGCCATGTATCTGGAGTTCTTCCAGCTCCGGGAGTTCCCGTTCGCGATCACGCCCGACCCGCGCTACCTCTACTTCACGCCCAGCCACCGCGCCGCGTTCGAGCACGTGGTCTACGGCGTCAGCGCGCGCAAGGGCTTCATCGAACTCACCGGCGAGGTCGGCTGCGGCAAGACCACGCTCTGCCGCGCCGTGCTCGAGCGGCTGGGCGACACGGTGCGCTCGGCGCTGATCCTGAACCCCTGCCTCAGCGGCCCGCAACTGCTGCGCGCGATCGTCGCCGACTTCGGCCTGGAGGCGCCGCGCGACCGCCTGAGCCAGCTCGCCGCGCTCAACGCCTTCCTGCTGCGCCAGTCCGCAGCCGGCGCCAATGTCGTGCTGATCATTGACGAGGCCCAGGATCTGTCCGCCGGCACCATGGAGCAGGTGCGGCTGCTATCCAACCTCGAAACCGCCCAGCAGAAGCTGATCCAGATCGTGCTCGCCGGCCAGCCGGAGCTGAAGCAGCGGCTGGAGTCGCCCGACCTGCGCCAGCTCCGCCAGCGCATCGCGGTGCGTTCGTGGATCCCGCCGCTCGGCGCGGCCGACGTCGCGGGCTATATCCGCCACCGCCTGCGCACCGCCGGCGCGCCGGAGGACGTGGAGTTCGACACCGCCGCGGTCAACCGCGTGTCGGCCTACTCCGGCGGCGTGCCGCGCATGATCAACGCCGTCTGCGACTACGCGCTCCTCGCCGGGTACACGCTCGCCACGCGCCGCATCACCGATGCGTGCGTCGAGCGCGCGGTGCGGCAACTGGAGGAGGGCACATGAGCCTCATCGAGGAAGCGCTGCGCAAGCAGGCGCGGGACGGCCAGCCTCCTGCCCGCCGCCGGCCGGACGACGGCGACCGCGACCGCCTGGGGGACGGCGGTCCGCCGCGCGACCGTCCGCCCGAAGGCGTGGTCGCGCCGTTCGCGCGGCCGGGCGCGGAGGAACGCCGCGCGCTGTCCGGCCCGGTTGCCGCCGCCGCGATCCTGCTGCTCCTGCTCGGCGCCGGCGGCGGCCTGCTCTGGCTTCGCGCCCGGCAGTCGCCGGCCGGCCGGCCGGCCGACGCGGCCGCGCTGCCGGTCCCTCCCGCCCCGCGGGCTGTGGCGCCGGCAGTCGTTGCCGCCGCGGCCGCGGCAACCGCCGCCGTGGCGGTTGCTTCCGCCTCTCCCGTACCGCCCCCACCGGCGGCGTTGGCGCCTTCCGTCGCGCCGGCGGCCACCGCCGCCCCCCCCGCCGCCATCGCGGCGCCGGCCATGACCTCCGCGCCGCCGGCCGCCGTCGCGACGCCGGAGCCGCCTCCGCCCGTCTGGCCCGAGGTGGTGATCAAGGGCATGTTCAGCGTCGGCGGGCGCACCAACGTGGTGCTGGGCGACGGCTCGGTGCTGGATGTCGGCGCCTTCGCCACCAACGGCGTCCAGCTGCTGGCGACCGCGGCCGACGCCGTGCGCCTCGAATACCGCGGCAGCGTGCGCATCTACCGCCGCGGCGGCGGCGTGTTCCTGCCGACCGCCAGCGCGCCCGCCGGCCCGCAGGTGCCGGCCCCTTTGACGCCGGGCGGGCGTGTGGTAGAATCCAATCGTCCCTGAAGGAAGGAGCACCTCCATGAAGACGGCCCTGCAGCAGGCGGCGTTCGTGCTGGCGTTCGGCATCGCGGGAGCGGCGCGCGCGGAGGTCGTGTACCTGGTCGAGATCTCCGACCACCAGAAGAAGCCCAGCTACGAGATCATGAGCTCGACCGACCTGCGCGCGCTCAAGAAGACGGTCGAGGAGGAGGCGCGGGTCTTCCCGAAGGCGCTGGAACTGGTGAAGAAGGAGTGGAACGAGAGCGACAAGGCCGCGGCCAAGGACCTGAAGCCCGCCGAGCGGGGCGTGCTGATGCCGTTCCCCAACGGCCGCCTCGCCCCGCGCAAGGTCGAGGAAAAGGGCAACTTCGCCGACCCGAAGATGGCCGAGAAGAAGAAGGAGACGCTCCAGAACCGCGCCTTCGAGAGCAGTTTCGGCAAGGATCCCAAGAAGACCGGCCGACAGCTCACCGACCAGGAGAAGCAGCGGATCGCCAAAGAGCGCGAGAAGGATCTGGCGGCCGACCGGGCGGCAGGCCTCCTCGAACAGAAGATCCAGGATCTCCTCAAGAACCCGGCCGGCGGCGCGCCGGCGGGCGACAAGCCGGCCGGAAACGAAAATGCGGGCGACAAGCCAAAAGCGGCGGACGCGCAGCCGAAGTAGGCCGGCCGCGCCGTCAGGCCGCGCTTTTCGCTCCGCCATCCTCGCGCGCTGGTCGCCGGGCCGCGCGGTGCCCGCGGTCGAGGCCTTCCTGCGCCGCCCGGCCTTCGATCCCGCGGCCGAGCGCGCGGCCGCCGCCGTGCTGGCCGACATCCGCCGCCGCGGCCTGCCGGCCGTGCTGGCCGCCGCGCGACGCTTCGACGGCGCCGTGCTGACACCCGCCACGCTGCGCGTCTCGGCGGCCGAATGCGAGGCCGCGGCGCGGCAGGTGGCGCCGTCCGTGCGCCGCGCGATCGACGCCGCCAGCCGCCGCGTGGCCGCCTTCGCCCGCGCGGGACTGCGCCGCGACTGGACGATGCCCGCCGGACACGGCGGCCGCCTGGGCGAACGCTTCGCGCCGCTCGACCGGGTCGGCATCTACGTGCCGGGCGGCACGGCGCCGCTGGCCTCCACCGCCGTCATGACCGCCACGCTCGCGGCCGTGGCGGGTGTGCGCGAGATCGTTGCCTGCACGCCGTGCGGGCCGTCGAGCCGCGTGGCCCCGGCGCTGCTGTACGCGCTGCGGCGCGCGGGCGCCACCGAGATCTGCCGCGTGGGCGGCATCCAGGCCGTGGGCCTGATGGCGTTCGGTGCCGGCCGCGTGCGGCCCGTGCAGAAGATCGTCGGGCCCGGCAACGCGTATGTCACCGCCGCCAAGCGGCAGGTGTTCGGAGCCGTCGCCATCGACCAGGTCGCCGGGCCGAGCGAGATCGCCGTGCTGGCCGACCGCTCGGCCAACCCCGCCTGGGTCGCGGCCGACCTGCTGTCGCAGGCCGAGCACGGTTCGGGACACGAGCGCGCGCTGCTGGCGACCGACTCGGCGGCGCTGGCGCGGCGGGTGCGGACCGAGCTGGACCGGCAGATCCCGCGGCTGTCGCGCGCCGCGCACGTGCGGCGCGTGCTGGCCCGTGGCGGCATCCTGCTGGCCGTGGCGCCGACGCTGGACGCCGCCGCCGCGCTCTGCGGCCGCTTCGCGCCCGAACACCTCGAACTGCTCGTGCGCCGGCCGCGCCGCCTGCTGCCGAAGATCGGCGCCGCGGGCGCGGTCTTCCTCGGGCCGTGGACGCCCGAGGCGGCCGGCGACTTCGCCGCCGGGCCCAGCCACGTGCTGCCCACCGGCGGCGCGGCGCGCATGTTCTCCGGGCTGACGGCCGACGACTTCCGCCGGCGCAGCAGCGTGATCGAGTTCACGCGCGCCGACCTGGCGGCCTGCCGCCGGACGATCGCCGCCTTCGCCGCCATCGAGGGCCTGGACGCCCACGGCCGTTCGGCGGCCATCCGCTTCGAGAAGGGAAACGCGCCACGATGATCCGCCTGGGAGTGATCGGACACGGCGCCCGCATCAGCGGGGTGATCGAACACTGCCTGCGTGCCGTCGCGCCGGATCTCCGCGTGGTCGGCGTCGTGGACCCCGACGAAGCCGGCGCGCGCAAGCGCCTGGCCGCCGCCGACAAGGAGGCGCGCTTCTACCAGGACCTGCGGGCGCTGGTGCGCGGCGCCCGGCCCGACGCCCTGGCCGTCGGCACGCGCTGCCACCTGCACGCACCCTACGCGATCCAGGCCGCGGCCTGCGACCTGCCACTCTACCTGGAGAAGCCCGTCGCCAATTCGATGGCACAGGCGCAGGCCCTCGAGCGGGCCTTCCGGCGCTCCAAGTGCCGGGTGGTGGTCAGCTTCCCCCTGCGCGTGTCGCCGCTGTGCGTGCTGGCCCGCGGCCTGCTGGCCGACGGCGCCGTCGGCAGGCCCGAGCACGTCCTGGGGGTCAACTACGTGCCGTACGGCACCTGCTACTTCGACCAGGCCTACCGCAACCATGCCGTCACGCAGGGCCTCTTCCTGCAGAAGGCCACGCACGACTTCGACTACCTCTGTTACCTGATGGACGCGCCGATCGTGCGCGTGGCCGCCATGGCGTCGTACGGCCGCGTCTTCGGCGGCCGCAAGCGCGCGGGCCTGCGCTGCAGCGACTGCGGCGAGGCCGAGACCTGCCCCGAGAGCCCGGCCAACCGCCGGCGCAACGGCTCCGGCGGCCTGCTGGACGACCACGCCTGCTGCTTCGGGCGCGACATCGGCACGCCCGCGACCGGCATGAACGAGGACGCCTCCAGCGCGCTGGTGGAGTTCGCCGGCGGCGCCCAGGGCGTCTACACGCAGGTCTTCTACAGCCGGCGCGACGCCGCGACCCGCGGCGCCACCGTCAGCGGCTACCGCGGCACCGTCAGCTTCGACTGGTACCGCAACGAGCTGCGCCGCGTGCGGCACCACGAGCCGTTCACGGACACGATCAAGGCCGGCGAGGGCCTGAGCCACTTCGGCGGCGACTACGAGCTGGCGCGCGACTTCATCGGCCTGATCCGCGGGCAGGGTGCCAGCCGCGCGACGATCTGGGACGGCCTGCGCAGCGTCTACACCTGCCTCGCGGCGCGGGAGTCGGCACGAACCGGCAGGTGCGTCCGGGTGCGGCAGGTGTGAACGTGCAGACCTTCGTCACCAGGAATGTCGCGGCCCTGCGGGCGTACACGCCCGGCGAGCAGCCCCAGGACCGCGGGATCGTCAAGCTGAACACCAACGAGAACCCCTACCCGCCCTCGCCGGCGGTGGCGGCGGCGCTGGCGTCGTTCGACGCCTCGCGCCTGCGCCTCTACCCGGAACCGCGCAACCTTGCGCTGCGCCGGCGCGTGGCCGCGATCCACGGCTGCGGCGAGGAGCAGGTCTTCGTGGGCAACGGGTCGGACGAGATCCTGGCGCTGGCCACGCGCGCCTTCGTGGAAAACGACGGCGCCATCGGCTACTTCGAGCCCTCCTACTCGCTCTACCCCGTGCTGGCCGACATCCGCGGCGTGCCGCGCCGGCCGGTGGACCTGGGGCCGGAGTTCGCCTGGCGCATGCCGCCGGGCACGGCGGCGCCGCTCTTCCTGCTGACCGTGCCCAACGCGCCGACGGGCATCCAGTACGCGCGCGCCGACGTGGCCGCCTTCTGCGGCGGCTTTGGCGGCGTGGTGCTGCTGGACGAGGCCTACGTGGATTTCGCGGCCGACCACTTCATGGACCTGGCGCTGGCGCCGGACAACCGCAACACGCTGGCGATGCGCACGCTCTCCAAGTCCTTCTCGCTCGCCGGGCTGCGCCTGGGCTACGCGGTCGGCCCGGCGCCGCTCGTCGGCGCGCTGCAGAAGATCAAGGACTCCTACAACCTGGACATGCTCACGCAGGCCGTGGCGCTGGCGGCGCTGGGCGACCTCGACCACATGCGCGCCAACGTCGCCCGCATCCGGGCGACGCGCGGCCGGCTGGCCGCGGCCCTGGCCGCCGCGGGCTGGAAGGTGCTGCCGTCCGAGGCCAACTTCCTCTTCGCCCGGCCGCCGGACGGCGATGCGCCGGGGGTGTTCGGGCGCCTGAAGGCGCGCGGGATCTTCGTGCGCCACTTCCCCGGCCCGCGCACGGGCGAGTACCTGCGCATCACCATCGGCAGCGACGAGCAGATCGACCGGCTGCTCTCTTCGCTGGCACAGCGGTAGTCGGCCGCGCGGGTCTCCGCGCCGTGAGGCGCACGCCGCAGGGGCCGCCGGCGCCGGCATCAGGCCCGGGCCGCGTCCCAGCCGCGCAGGAAGCAGCGGCGGTTGGCGTCGGTCGTCTGGCGGCCGACCCGGGGCGCGCACTCCTCGATCGCGCGCAGCACGCGCTCGGGCACGAGCAGGTCGCGGCGCCCGAGGTAGGCGCCGAGCATGACCATGTTGGCCGTGCGGATGTCGCCGAACTCCTGGGCCCACTGCGTGGCCGGGAGGGCCACGACGCGCTCCAGTCCGGCGGGCGGGACGACGAGCGAGGTGTTGACGAACGCCGTGCCGTCCGGCACCAGCATGGGCAGGAAGCGGTCGGCGCTGGGCTGGTTCATGGCGACGACCGCGTCGGCCTGCTCGACGACCGGCGAGGCGATCTCCCCGTCGGAGAGGATCACGCGGCAGTTGGAGACGCCGCCGCGCACCTCGGCGCCGTAGCTGGGGATGTAGGTGACGTGCGGGAAACGCTCGACGGCCAGCCCGGCGAGCAGCTTGCCGATCGTGAGCAGCCCCTGGCCGCCCGCCCCGCAGAAGATCGCACGCTCGCATCTCATGCCTGCGCCCCCCGGTCGCGGAAGACCCTGAGCGGGTAGACCGGCACCAGGGCGGCGCCGATGTGTTCGAGGGCCTCCTTCGGCGGCAGGCGCCAGTAGGTGGGGCAGGCGGAGAGCAGTTCGACGAAGGTGAAGCCGCGGCCGGCGATCTGGTACTCGAACGCGCGGCGGATGGCCTGGCGGGCCTGGCGGATGCCGGCGGGCTTGTCGAGCGCGCAGCGCACGACGTAGTACGGGCTCTCGAGCTGGGCGATCATCTCGCAGATCCGCATCGGGTGGCCCATGGTCTTCGGGTCGCGGCCCTGCTGCGAGGTCTGGGTCTTCTGGTTGACCAGCGTGGTGGGCGCAAGCTGGCCGCCGGTCATGCCGTAGAGCGTGTTGTTGATGAAGATCGTCGTGAAGTTCTCGCCGCGGTTGGCGGCGTGAAGGATCTCGGCCAGGCCGATGGAGGCCAGGTCGCCGTCGCCCTGGTAGGTGAAGACGGTCAGGTCCGGCCGGCTGCGCTTGATGCCGGTGGCCACGGCCGGCGCGCGGCCGTGGGCCGCCTCGGTCATGTCCAGGTCCAGGAAGTGGTAGGCCTCGACGGCGCAGCCGACCGGCGCGATGCCGACGGTGGTCTCGCGGATGCCGAGTTCGTCGATCACGCCGGACAGGATCACGTGGGCGTGGCCGTGGCCGCAGCCCGGGCAGTAGGGCATGGAACGGCTCTGGAGCGTGCGCGGTCGCTGGAAGAGGGGCTTGTCGGCCATGGCGTTCAGCCTCCGGCGCGGAGGATCTCCAGCAGGCGGGCGTGGATCTCGCCGACGGTGGGCACGGCGCCGCCGAGGCGGCCGTGGAAATGCACCGGCACCGCGCCCTCGACCGCCAGGCGGACGTCCTCGACCATCTGGCCGGCGCTCAGCTCGACGGCGAGGATGTGTGTGACCTGGCGGGCGTAGCGGCGGTAGGCGGCGGTCGGGAAGGGCCAGAGCGTGACGGGCCGCAGCAGGCCGGCGGCGATGCCGGCCTGCCGGCAGACGCGGACCACCTCGCGGCAGAGGCGGGCGCAGGTGCCGTAGCCGGTGAGCATCACGGTGGCGTCCTCCATCTGCCAGGCCTCGTGGCGGCACTCGTCGGCCTCCACCTGCCGCAGCTTCTCCTGGATGGCGAGGTTGTGCTTCTCGAGCGCGCCCTCCACGGAAAAGTAGGAGCGGACGATGTTCTGCGGCCGGCCGCGGCAGCCGGTCAGCGCCCACGGCTTGGCCGGCGGCGCGGGCGGCTTCGTCCACAGGGAGAGCGGCTCCATCATCTGGCCGAGGCGGCCGTCAGCCAGGATCATCACCGGGTTGCGCCAGCGGTCGGCCAGGTCGAAGGCCGTGGCGGCGAAGTCGTGCATCTCCTGGACGGAGGCGGGCGCCAGGACGATCAGGCGGTAGTCGCCGTGGCCGCCGCCCTTGACGGACTGGAAGTAGTCGCCCTGCGAGGGATCGATGCTGCCGAGGCCGGGCCCGCCGCGCTGGATGTTGGCGATGACCATGGGCAGCTCGGCGCCGGCGATGTAGGAGAGGCCCTCCTGCTTGAGGCTCACGCCGGGCGAGGAGGAGGTCGTCAGGGCCCGCTTGCCGGCGGCGGCGGCGCCGTGAACCATGCTGATCGCGGCGACCTCGCTCTCGGCCTGCACGAAGACGCGGCCGAGCCGGGGCATGTGCACGGACATGTAGGCCGTGAGCTCGTTCTGGGGGGTGATCGGGTAGCCGAAGTAGCAGTCGCACCCGCCGCGGATGGCGCCCTCGGCCAGCGCCTCGTTGCCGCTCATCAGGACGCGAGCGGTCATGGGCGGTCTCCCCCGGCCTCGCTCACCTCGATGGCGGCGTCGGGGCAGACCAGCGTGCAGGCGAGGCAGCCGGAACAGGCGCCGGGCGCCTTGGCCTCGGCAAAGGGGTGGCCCCTGGCGTTGATGCGGCCCTCGGAGAGGGCGAACACGTGCCGGGGGCAGAAGTCGAGGCAGAGCCGGCAACCCTTGCAGAGTTCGGCGTTGACGGCCAGCCTGTACGTCCGGGTCTTTGCCATGAGGATCCCGCAACCGCCGCATCCAGGGAATCGGGCGCGCAGTGAGAGGCAGAGTATACCCGAACCCGGGGCGGATGTGGAGCGCACAATCGCCGAAATCGCCCGGCCCCGGCGGCGACGCCCTCCCCAAGGTCAGGGAGGGAGGCCTGAGGGGCGGCGGGCCGCCGTCGAGGACCATTCTCCCAGACGCTCGTCCTTGACCAGGTCCCAGCGCTGCCAGAGGCGGTCGAACTTCGGCTGCGTGCGCGCCTGGGCGTCGGCCAGTGCCACGGCGGGCGCGGCCTGCAGCGAGCGCACGCGGTCGGCGGCCACGCCCAGCTCCTCGCCGTAGGCCGTCCAGATCGCGGTGCGGGGCACGGTGCGCGCGTTCGGGCTGCGGGCCAGGTCCATGAAGAGCCGGATGCGCGGGTTCGGGTGGTTGGTGACGAACGAGGGGCTCAGCACGGCCAGCGGGCTGAACTTGAGCTGGCCGCGGTTGAGCTTCTCCATCGGCCCCGGCGTGCTGACGTAGCGCAGGAAGTCGAACGCCTCGGCCACGTGCCGCGCGCCGCGCGGGATCACGAGCACGTCGCTCTCGGCGACGGTCACGTCCGGCAGGCGCGCCGGGTCGGCGGACGGGAACGGCGCCGCGTCCCACTCCAGGTCCGGCGCGTACATGTGGATGAAGTTGTACATCCACACGCCCTGCAGTTCCATCGCCACCTTGCCGGCGAGGAACGGGTTCTGCGGCGAGGAGAAGTTGCCGAACGACGCGCCGAACGCGCGCACGTTGTCCACGCCGTACTTCTCGGCGTAGCGGCGGAACCACGCGAAGCAGACGACATTCGCGGCGTTGGTGGCCGTGAGGCGGCGCTCGCCGTCCCACAACTGGCCGCCGAACCAGTACGGCCAGAGCGTGAGCCACCAGCCCGGCTCCTGCGGCAGGTGGCCGACCTGCACGAGGCGGAACCCGCTCGCCGCGCGCTCGGCGGGCGTCAGCTCCGGAAAGCGCACGCGCACGGTGCGGCCGGTGCGGACGACTTCGACGACCGTGAGGCGCTCGGCCATGGCGTCCAGTTCGTCGAGCGAGCGCGGCGGACGGTCCGGGTCCAGGCCGGCCTCGCGGAACAGCGCCTTGTTCCAGTGGAGCGCGACCGTGGCGGGTGTCGTCGGCAGGGCCCAGATGAAGCCGCGGTGCACGCAGTTGTCCCAGAAGACCGGGATGTAGTTGGTGCGGCCGATGCCGGCCGCGGCGAGCAGGCGGTCGAGGGGCAGCAGCGCGTTCTTCTCGGAGAAGTTCGGGATGTTGGCGCTCCAGATCCCGGCCAGGTCGGGCGGGTTGCCGCCGGCGCAGGCGAGCATGAGCTTGCGGTCGATCTGGCTGACGGTGAGTTTGCGGACGAACACGCGGCGCTGCGAGGCGTTGTAGTCGTCGACCACCGCCTGCATGGCCTCGGCCTCGAAGCCGGTCCACTTCTCCCAGTAGTCCACGATCAGGCGGCCGTCGGGCGCGTATTCGTCCCGCGCCGGCCCGCCGCAGCCGCCGGCGAGCAGCAGCGCGGCGGCGGCCAGCGCCGGCCCCGGATGTCGGATCCATTCCACGCCACACGAGTACGCGATGCGGGGGGCGGGTGTCAAGGGCGTGACCAGCGCCCCGAACCGGCGTTGACTTCCGGCCGGGGTGTAAGTACTGTAATTACACCATGAAGACCACGGATCTGAAAGTCACGCGAATCGGGAACTCCCGGGGCGTGCGCCTGCCGGCCGACACGCTGCGGCACTACCGGATCGGCGATGCCGTCGTCATGCGCGAACGGGCCGACGGGATCCTGCTGCAGCCGGTCCGCACGGCGCCGAAAATGAACTGGGAGGAGACGGCCGAAGCCATGGCGGCCGCTGGCGAGGAGTGGCGTGCGTGGGAGGCGGCGGATGCCGACGGACTCGGCACCCTCCCATGGGACCAGCGGCCGGTCGGCCGTGTGGCGGAAGAGGGGGCGTCATACGGGACGCGGGTGGACGGGGCACCGGGCGTCTTGAAGCGATACGACATCCACTGGACGGTGCTCGATCCTGCATCCGGCGCAGAGATGACCAAGACGCGGCCGGCCGTCATCGTCAGTCTGGATGCGCTCAATGCCAGGTTGCAGACGGTCACGATCTGCCCGCTAACCAGTCAACTGCATGCGTCGTGGCGTTCGCGGGTGCCGGCGACGTGCGACGGGACCGCGGCGGAGATCGCCGTGGATCAGATCCGTACCGTCAGCAAGGCGCGGCTGGGCAAGCGGATCGGCAGGCTCAACGACGCGGAGGCCGCCTCCGTGCGACGCGTGATCACCGAGATGTACGGCGAGGCGTAGGCGATCCGACACACGGGACGGCGGCGGCGCGCCGCCGCCGTGTTCCGTGTGCGCTCACGCCTTGAGCGTGGCGCTGCCCATCCGGCGCAGGCGGGCGTAGCGGCGGGATTCGAGCTCGTCGCCGGAGAGCGCCTGGAGCGGCTTCAGGTGCTTGAGGATCGCGGCCTTGACCGTGCGCACCGTTGCGGCCGGGTCGCTGTGGGCGCCGCCGGCCGGCTCGGGCAGGACCTCGTCGATGATCCCAAGCTGCAGCAGCGAGTCGGCCGTGATCTTCATGGCCACGGCGGCCTCGGGCGCCTTCTTGCCGTCGCGCCACAGGATCGAGGCGCAGCCCTCGGGCGAGATCACGGAGTAGATCGCGTACTGGAGCATCAGCACGACGTCGCCCACGGCGATGCCCAGCGCCCCGCCGCTGCCACCCTCGCCGGTGACGACGATCAGGTAGGGCGTGCGCAGCGTGGCCATGACCGTGAGGTTCCTGGCGATGGCCTCGGCCTGGCCGCGCGCCTCGGCTTCGAGACCCGGGTAGGCGCCGGGGGTGTCGACGAAGGCGACCACCGGCAGGCGGTACTTCTCGGCCAGCTTCATCAGGCGCATGGCCTTGCGGTAGCCCTCGGGGTTGGCCATGCCGAAGTTGGACCTGATCTTCTCCTCGACGCTGCCGCCCTTCTGGTGGCCGAGGAGCATGACGCGCTCGCCGCCGATGGTGGCGAAGCCGCCGATCAGGCCGCGGTCGTCGCCGCAGAGGCGGTCGCCGTGCAGTTCGACGAAGTCGTCGCACAGGCCGGCGATGTAGTCGCCGATCAGCGGGCGGCCCTGCATGCGGGCGACCTGCACGATCTGCCAGGGAGTCAGGGGCTTGGAGAAGTCGATGTCGCTCATGTCAACACCCCGCGTAGCGCAGCACCTTGGCCAGGAACGCCTTCATGTCCCTGCGCGCGACGATGTGGTCCACGAACCCGTGGTCCATCAGGTACTCCGCCGTCTGGAAATCGTCGGGCAGCTTCTGCTTGATGGTCTGCTCGATCACGCGCCGGCCGGCGAAGCCGATCAGCGCCTTGGGCTCGGCGATGTGGATGTCGCCCACCATCGCGTAGCTGGCGGAGACGCCGCCGGTGGTCGGATCGGTCAGCACCGAGATGTACGGCACACCGGCCTCGTGCAGCTTGGCGATCGCCGCGCAGGTGCGGGCCATCTGCATGAGCGAGACGATGCCCTCGTGCATGCGCGCGCCGCCGGACGCGGACAGGATGATGTACGGCCGGCGCGTCTGGAGCGCCTCCTCGGCCGCGAGCAGGATGCGGTCGCCGGTGCCGCTGCCGAGGCTGCCGCCCAGGAAGCGGAAGTCCATGATGCCCAGCACCACGGCAAGGCCGTCGATTTTCGCCGTGCCGGTGACGATCGCCTCGCCGATGCCGGTCTTGGCCGCCGTGGCCTTGGCCTTTTCGGCGTACTTGCCGCTGGCGTCCTCGAACTTGAGCGGGTCGGCGAAGGTGACGGCGGCGTTCAACTCCTTGAACGACCCCTTGTCCGCCAGCAGCTCGATCCGCTCGCGGCAGGAGAGGCGGTCGTGGTAGTTGCAGCGCGGGCAGACGCGCAGGTTGGCGTTCCATTCCGGGCGCGGCACATAGGCCTTGCAGGAGGAGCACACCGCCCAGATCGCGTCGGCCGGCGTGCGCGCCGGCGCGGCTGCGGGCTTCTCATACCAACCCATCGGGAGTCTCCTTCCGTGACAAAAAGAAAGATTTCGTCATTATGGGCAACCGCCCCCTCCGGTGCAAGCGCGGAAAAGGCGCCCTGAAAAAGGCGCACCCCTGTCGGGATGTCGTGACGACGCGCGCGCTTGCACGGTCCGGCGGCGTGTTGGAGAATGATCCCGTGGACGCGCCCTTCCATCTCGTCTCCGACTTCCAGCCCACCGGCGACCAGCCGGAGGCGATCGCGGCGCTGGCGGACGGCCTGCGCGCGGGCGAGAAGCGACTGACGCTGGAGGGCGTGACGGGTTCCGGCAAGACCTTCACCATGGCCAATGTCATCGCCGCCTGGGGCAAGCCGACGCTGCTGATCTCGCACAACAAGACGCTGGCCGCGCAGCTCTTCGCCGAACTCAAGGGGTTCTTCCCGCAGAACGCCGTCGAGTATTTCATCAGCTACTACGACTATTACCAGCCCGAGGCGTACATCCCGCAGACCGACACCTACATCGAGAAGGACGCCTCGATCAACGAGACCATCGAGCGCTACCGCCTCGCGGCGACCAACTCGCTGCTGGGACGGAACGACGTGATCGTCGTCGCCTCCGTCTCCTGCATCTACGGCCTCGGCTCGCCCGAGGACTACCGCGGCATGCTGGTCGACCTGCGCCCCGGCAACGAGGCCGACCGCGACACGATTCTCCAGCGCCTGGTCGACATCCAGTACGAGCGCAACGACTTCGAGCCGCAGCCCGGGGTCTTCCGCGTGCGCGGCGACGTCCTCGACATCTTCCCGTCGTACAGCCAGGGGGGGGTCCGCGTGGAGTTCCTCGGCGACCGGATCGAGTCGCTGCGCAGCCTGGATCCGACCACCGGCCGCGCCGGCGCCGGCCTGGCGCGCGCGCTGATCTCCCCGGCCAAGCATTTCGTGATGCCGCGCGACAAGCTGGCGCCGGCCGTGGCGCGCATCCGCGCCGAGCTGGCGGAGCGCATCGCCTGGTTCGAGTCGCACGGCAAGCTGCTGGAGGCGCAACGCCTCCAGCAGCGCACGGGCTTTGACCTGGAGATGCTGCAGGAGATCGGCTACTGCGCCGGCATCGAGAACTACTCGCGCCACCTGGCCGGCCGCGCGGAGGGCGAGCCGCCCGCGTGCCTGCTGGACTACTTCCCGCCGGACTTCCTGACGATCGTCGACGAATCGCACGTCACCCTCCCGCAGATCCGCGGCATGTACAACGGCGACCAGGCGCGCAAGCAGGTGCTGGTGGACCACGGCTTCCGCCTGCCGTCGGCCAAGGACAACCGGCCGCTCAACTTCGACGAATTTCTGGAACGCGTGGGACCGATCCTCTTTGCCTCGGCCACACCGGCGCCGTACGAGCGGCAGGTGTCCGGCCGCCTGACGCGGCAGGTGATCCGCCCCACGGGCCTGCTCGATCCGCCGGTCGAGGTGCGGCCGCTGCGCAACCAGATCGACGACCTGATGGAGGAGATCCGGCGCACGGCGGCCGCCGGCGACCGCGCGCTGGTCACCACGCTGACCAAGCGCACGGCCGAGGATTTGAGCCAGTACCTGCGCGATGCCGGCCTGCGCGTCGAGTACCTGCACGCGGACATTGACGCCATCGAGCGCGTGGCGATCCTGGGCCGGCTGCGGCGCGGGGCGTTCGACTGCCTCGTGGGCATCAACCTGCTGCGCGAGGGCCTGGACCTGCCCGAGGTCGCGCTGGTGGCCGTGCTGGACGCGGACAAGGAGGGCTTCCTGCGCTCCGCGACCTCGCTGATCCAGACCGCCGGCCGCACGGCGCGGCACGTGGAGGGCCGTGTGATCCTGTATGCGGACACGGTCACCGACGCCATGCGCCAGATGCTCGAGACAACCGCGGCTCGCCGCGCCGCGCAGGAGGCGTACAACCGCGAGCACGGGATCACGCCGCGCAGCGTGCAGCGCGCGATCAACGAAGCCGTGGCCGTGGCCGAAGACGCGCGCCGGATCGCCGAGCGCGCCGTGGCCGAGGAGCCGGCGCAGTACGACGTGCGCAAGACCATCGCCGACATGGAACGCGAGATGGTTGCGGCGGCCGACGCGCTGGAGTTCGAGCGCGCGGCGGCGCTGCGCGACGAACTCCGCGAGCTGGAACGCCTGGCCGGCGGCGCGGGCGCCGACGCGCCGGCGGCGCGCGCCCGGCCCACCTATCCCCTCCCCGGCCGCCGCCGCCGGGCATGACGCACCCCGCCATGGCCGGTGGGGACGGCCAGGCGGTCTTGTGTTGCCGCGCTGCTGATACCTAACATGCATAGGCATCATCCGCCGCCCCGGTTCGGTTCGCCCGCCCGCCCGCGGCGCATCCGCCTCGCCGGAGGCTCCTATCTGCGGCGCGACAAGCGGCCGCGGGGGTCGCCGCCTCCACGCGAAGGCGGCGATCGTCGTGGCCGACCGCGTCGCCGCCACGCTCTACGCCGCGTCCAACCCCGCCTTCCGGGCGCGGTTCTACGGGTTTTCCCCGGCCGGGGAAACCTGCTAACCTGTCTTTTCACGCCGCCGTCCCGCGACGCGGGGCGGCGGCGGCACAGGAAATCGGAAGGCGGACGGACATGAAGCGACGACCGGTGGCCCTGATCATCCGCGACGGCTGGGGACTGAACGAGCGGGCCGACGGCAACGCCGTCTTCGCGGCGGCGACGCCCAACATGGATCGCTACAAGTCGCGCTATCCGTGGGCGCGGCTGGCGTGCTGCGGCGAGGCCGTCGGCCTGCCGGAGGGCTACCAGGGATCGAGCGAGGTGGGCCATCTCAACATGGGCGCCGGCCGCATCGTGGTGCAGGAGCTCAAGCGCATTGACGACGGCCTGCGCACGGGCGCGCTCTACCACGCGCCGAAATGGCAGGCGCTGATGGCCGCCTGGCGCAAGGGCCGCGGCCGCCTGCACTTCCTGGGGCTGTTGCAGGACGAGGGCGTGCACGCCCACCAGGAGCACCTGTTCAAGCTCCTGCGCCGCGCGCGCGCGGAGTTTCCGGACGGCGAGATCGCGGTGCACCCGTTCCTGGACGGCCGCGACACGCCGCCGCGCAGCACGCTCGAGTACCTGGGCCGGCTGGAGATCGAGATGCAGGCCGTGGGCCGCTGCCGCGTGGGCACGGTCATGGGCCGCTACTACGCCATGGACCGCTCGAAGAACTACGGCCTGACCGACCGGGCGTTCCGCTGCCTCGTGCAGGCGGAGGGGGGGCGCGCGGTGTCGGCCGCGGCCGCGGTCGAGGCGGCCTACGCCGGCGACCGCACGCCGGACGGCCAGGCGATGTACGACGAATACATCCCGCCGTGCGTCGTGGGCGACTACGGCGGCATGCGCGACGGCGACGCCGTGATGCACTTCAACTACCGCCAGGACCGGGCGATCCAGCTCTCGCAGGCGTTCGTGAGCGACAACTACCCCGGCCACCGCGCCGTGCGGCCGAACGTCGCCTACCTCGGCTTCACGCGTTACTGGAACGAGTTCACCGAGTACCTGCTCGGCGCCATGGACGAGGGCGGCGGCATGGGCAACCTGCTGGGCGAGACGATCAGCCGGGCGGGCCTGCGCCAACTGCGCATCGCCGAGACGCAGAAATTCCGGCACGTCACGAGTTTCTTCAACGGCAAGTCCACCAAGCCCTACCCCGGCGAGGACCAGGTGGACGTGCCCAGCCGCTTCGACCCGGCGACCTTCGCGATCCATCCGGAGATGGAGGCCTACAACGTCACCGAGGAGCTGCTGCGCCGGCTGGCGGACAATCCCTACGGCTTCGTGGCGGTCAACTTCGCCAACGGCGACATGGTCGGCCACACCGGCGTGTTCGACGCCGCGCGGCAGGCGATCGAGATCGTCGACGCCTGCGTCGGCCGCGTGGTGACGCGCCTGCTGGAACTGGACGCGCACGTGCTGATCACGGCCGACCACGGCAACTCGGAGCAGATGATCGACTACGCCACGGGCATGGTGAAGACCAGCCACACGCTCTGCGATGTCGAGTGCCTCTACGTGGCCAACGACAGCCCCGGCGTCAGGATCCTCCCCTACGGCAAGCTCGCCGACATCGCGCCGACAGTGTTGGGCCTGCTCGACCTGCCGGTGCCGGCCGAGATGACCGCCGACGACCTGATTCTGGCGCGTCCGGAGTGGGAGAAGAGAAAATAGTGTTCCGCGTTTCGCGTTCAGCGTTCCGTACTAGGATCGGGGTGCTGCTGGCGGCGGCGCTGGGCGCCTGCGGCTTCCGGTATTTCAACACCTACTACAGCCCGCGCAACCCCGAGCGAGAGCCGCGCCGCCTGACGCGCTACATCATCCTGCACACCACCGAGGCGCCGGCCTCCAGCGCCCTGCCGAAACTGCGCGACTGCGGCGAGGCCCACTTCTGCGTGGACCGGGACGGCCGGGTGTACCGGATCGTCGACCACCGCCGGGTCGCCTTTCACTGCGGCCGCAGCATGTGGGAGGGCCGGGTCAGCATTGACGACTGCTCGATCGGCATCGAGATGGTGGGCGAGCACGACGCCGGCATCACCGCGGCGCAGTACGTGACGCTGGCGAGCCTGCTGAAGGAGATGCAGTTTCTGTACCGTGTGCCCGACGAACGCGTGCTGACCCATTCCATGGTCGCCTACGGCGCGCCGAACAAGTGGTTCGGCCGCAGCCACCGCGGCCGCAAGCGGTGCGGCATGCTCTTCGCGCGCTGGGATGTGCGGCGCCGGCTGCACGTGACCGCGCAGCCGCGCTTCGATCCCGACGTGCGGGCCGGCCGGCTGGTGAACGCGGATCCCTATCTGGCGCAGGTGCTGTACGGCACGGCGAGCGAGCAGGACAAGGCCCTGGCGCGCCGCCCGCCGGCGGCGCGCGACGTCATCGGGCCGCAGCTCTCGGCCTGGGACATCGCCCGCGACGCCTTCGCCGACGCCGACACGCTTTACGTCTACCCCGACGGCACGCGGCGCACCGGCACGCAGATCCGCGATTTCCGCCGGCTGCCGTACGGCACGCGCGTGATCGTGGCCGACACGAACCGCAACCGCACCGAGGGCATCCGCGCGATCGGCACGGACGGCGCCAGCGCGCAGGAAATCGCGGGCGACGAAGCCGGCCTGGGCACGACGATCTACATCTTCGCCAACGGCCGCTACGTGCGCGGCTCGGATCTCAAGCCGACGGCGCGCGCGAAACTGCCGGCCGGCACGCGCATGCTGGTGGGCTTCGCCGCCGGCGGCCCGATCACCGCCTCCCGCCGCGCCTACGACATCTGCGGCGCGCGCTGGAACCAGCCCGACACCTTCTACCTCCTGCCCGGCGGCACCCTCAAGCCTGGCAGCGAGGTGACCGAGGGCAAGATCCCGGCCGGAACGATGATCTTCTACCGGAGCTAGCCGGGCGTTTGGCGCGGCGAGTGTCGGGGAGCGGCACGCCTGCATTCGGCAACGGAGTGCCATCGTCGTCAGGCAGGCGACGCCGATCATGGCGGCGATGGCAACCTGCCCGCGCAATGTCATGGTTATCAACCGCTTGCGAGTTGTTAGAAAACCACAATATTTTGTGGTTGCATTTTCTGGACCCACAAGATATTGATAAGCGCGTCTTGAATGCACCGTTCCCTGCCCGTTCGTGGAAGGGGTTTGTCGAGGAGGTCCGAGTCCATGCAGCACGACCATGCGCGAGCCTTTTCTTCCTCCACGATCCGGAAGCGTGACGGCCGCGAGGAGCGTTTTGACGCGGCCAAGATCACCCAGGCCATCCTCCACGCCGGCCAGGCCACGGGCGAGTTCGGCGCCGACGATGCGCGCCACCTCACGATCCGCGTTCTCTCGCTGCTGCAGGCGCTGCAGGAGTCGCTGCCGCTGACGGTCGAGAACGTGCAGGACGTGGTGGAGGACGTGCTTCTCACCTCGCCCTTCCGCCGCACGGCCAAGGCCTACATCATCTACCGCGACCAGCACGCGCGCATGCGCGAGATGGTCGCCAAGGCCGACCTCGACCTGATCGACAGCTACCTCGGCAAGCTGGACTGGCGGGTCCGCGAGAACAGCAACATGGCCTACTCGCTGCAGGGCCTGAACAACTACATCTCCAGCGAGGTCAGCAAGATCTACTGGCTGAACAAGATCTACCCCGCCGAGGTGCGCGAGGCCCACGAGAACGGCGCGCTGCACATCCACGACCTCAACCTGCTCAGCGTCTACTGCGTCGGCTGGGATCTGCAGGACCTGCTGCGCACGGGCTTCCGCGGCTGCGCCGGCAAGGCCGAAAGCCGCCCGGCCAAGCACTTCCGCACGGCGCTCGGCCAGATCGTCAACTTCTTCTACACGCTCCAGGGCGAGGCGGCCGGCGCGCAGGCCTTCTCCAACTTCGACACGCTGCTGGCGCCCTTCATCCGCTACGACAAGCTCACGCCTGCCGAGGTGCGCCAGGCCCTGCAGGAGTTCGTCTTCAACGTCAACGTGCCCACGCGCGTCGGCTTCCAGACGCCTTTCACGAACCTGACCATGGACCTCAAGCCGCCGGCCACGCTCGCCAACGAGCACGCCATCGTCGGCGGCGAGGAGCGGCCGGAGACCTACGCCGACTTCCAGCCCGAGATGAACGTGCTCAACACCGCCTTCCTCGAGGTCATGAGCGAGGGCGATGCCCGGGGCCGCGTCTTCACCTTCCCGATCCCGACCTACAACATCTCGTCCGACTTCGACTGGGAGGCGCCCGGCATCGAGCGGCTGTGGGAGGTGACCGCCAAGTACGGCATCCCCTACTTCGCGAACTTCGTCAACTCGGACATGCAGGTGGACGACGCGCGCTCGATGTGCTGCCGCCTGCGCCTCGACAAGCGCGAGCTGGAGAAGCGCGGCGGCGGGCTCTTCGGCGCCAACCCGCAGACAGGATCCATCGGCGTGGTGACGATCAACATGCCGCGCCTGGGCCACATCGCCAAGGACGAGGCCGACTTCTTCGGCCGCCTCGACCGGCTGATGCTCGTGGCGCGCAACAGCCTCGAGATCAAGCGCAAGGTGCTGGAGCAGTTCACCGAGCAGAACCTCTACCCGTACACGAAGTTCTACCTGCGCCAGGTCCACGAGCGCCATCACCGCTACTGGCGCAACCACTTCTCGACCATCGGGCTGATCGGCGTCAACGAAGCGGCCGTGAACCTGCTGAAGGCGGACGTGGGCACGCCCGAGGGCCGCGCCTTCGCCGGCCGCGTGCTGGATTTCATGCGCCGGCGCCTGGCCGATTTCCAGGAGGAGACCGGCAACTTCTACAACCTCGAGGCCACGCCGGCCGAGGGCACCAGCTACCGCCTCGCCAAGCTCGACCGCCAGCTCTACCCGGACATCGTCGCCGCCGGCGGCCGCGATGGCGAGCCGTTCTACTCCAACTCGACGCAGTTGCCGGTGAACTACAGCGACGACATCTTCCGCGTGCTCGACCTGCAGGACGAGTTGCAGGCGCGCTACACCGGCGGCACGGTCCAGCACATCTTCCTCGGCGAGGCGGTCAGCGACGCCCGGGCCGTGCGCCAGTTCGTGCGCGCCGTCTGCGGCCACTACCGCCTGCCCTACTTCACGCTCACGCCCACCTTCAGCGTCTGCCCCGGCCACGGCTACCTGCGCGGCGAACGGCGGAGCTGCCCGCAGTGCGGCGGCGAAACCGAGGTGTACTCGCGCGTCGTCGGCTACCTCCGCCCCGTGCAGCAGTGGAACGAGGGCAAGCAGGCGGAGTTCGGCCACCGCCGCACGTTCCGCGTCGAAGGAGTCCCCGGCCGGTGAGAATCGGCGGCTTCGTTCCCGTCAGTCTCTGCGACTACCCGTGCCGCGTGGCGGCCGTGGTGTTCGCGCAGGGCTGCAACTTCCGCTGCCCCTGGTGCCATAACGGCCACCTGGTTCCCGCCGAGGCGCCGACGGGGCTGGAGGAGGCCGCCGTGCTCGGCCGCCTGCGCGAGCGCCGCGACCGCCTGGGAGGTGTCGTTGTCTCCGGCGGCGAGCCCACGCTGCAGCCCGACCTGCCGGAGTTCCTGCTGCGGCTGCGGGATCTCGGTCTGGCCGTGAAGCTGGACACCAACGGCTCGCGGCCCGACGTGCTCGAGTTGCTGCTGGCCGAGCGGCTCGTGGACTACGTGGCCATGGACCTCAAGGCGCCGTGGGAGAAGTACGACCGGCTCACCGGCGGCGCCCGCGACCTCGTGCTGCTGCGCCGCAGCGTGCGCCTGATCGCGGCAAGCGGCCTGCCGCATGAGTTCCGCACGACGCGCGTCGAGGCGCTGCTCACGGCCGCGGACTGTGCGGCTGTCGCCGGCCTCGTGCCGCCCGGCAGCGTCCACAAGTGGCAGCGCTTCCGGCCCGAACACAGCCTCGACCCGGCGTTGCGCGCCCCGTCCGCCGCCATGGAGGACGGCGCCCGGTCGCCGCCACGTTCCACGACTTGCTCAACGGGCTAGGCCCCGGGGGCGATCCCGGCGTGGTACTGCTGGAGGGGCTTCACGCTCCAGTCTCCCTTGTGCCGCGCGGCGATGCCCTGCGCCGCCGCCAGCGCCGCCGCCACGGTGGTGATGTACGGGATCTTGTGGCGGATGGCCGACTTGCGGATGTAGGAGTCGTCGGTCTTGCCGGACTTGCCCGCCGGCGTGTTGACGATGAGCTGCACCTCGCCGTTGGCCAGGGCGTCGAGGATGTTCGGCCGGCCCTCGTGCAGCTTGAGGACCGGCTCGGTGGCGATGCCGTGCTCCGCCAGGAAGGCACGCGTGCCGGCCGTGGCCAGCAGGCGGAAGCCCAGCTCGGAGAAGGCCTTCGCCGCCTTCGCCGTCTTCGGGCCGCGGTCGCGCGCGCTGACCGTGAGCAGCACCGTGCCCTGCGTGGGCAGCGTGGACTTGGCGGCGTCCTCGGCCTTGTAGAAGGCCATGCCGAAGCTGTCCGCCAGCCCCAGCACCTCGCCGGTCGAACGCATCTCCGGCCCGAGCACGGGATCCACCTCCGGGAACATGGCGAAGGGGAGGACCGATTCCTTGACGCCCACGTGCGCCAGCTTGCGCGGCCGCAGGTCGAAGTCCGCCAGCTTCTTCCCCAGCATGATCTCCGTGGCCATGCGCGCCATGGAAAGGCCGCACACCTTGGAGACGATCGGCACCGTGCGCGAGGCGCGCGGGTTGGCCTCCAGCACGTAGACGCGGTCGTCGCAGATCGCGTACTGCATGTTCATCAGCCCGACGACCTTCAGCTCGCGGGCGATGGTGCGGGTGTAGGCCACGATCGTGTCCAGGTGCTTCTTCGGGATCGTGATCGGCGGGATCACGCAGGCGGAATCGCCGGAGTGGATGCCCGCCTGCTCGATGTGCTCCATCACCGCCGGCACGAAGGCGTCGGTGCCGTCGGCGATGGCGTCGGCCTCGCACTCCAGGGCGTTCTCGAGGTAGCGGTCGATGAGAATCGGCCGGTCGGGCGTGACGTCCACGGCCGCGGCCACGTAGCTGCGCAGCATTTCCTCGTCGTAGACGATCTCCATGCCGCGGCCGCCGAGCACGTAGGAGGGCCGCACCATCAGCGGGTAGCCGATGCGCCCGGCGACGGCCAGCGCCTCGGCGATCGTCGCCGCCATGCCGCTCTCCGCCATGGGGATGCCCAGCCGCTCCATGGCCTGGCGGAAGCGGTCGCGATCCTCGGCGAGGTCAATCGTGTCCACGGTGGTGCCGAGGATGCGCACGCCGGCCTCGTCCAGCTCGCGGGCGATGTTGAGCGGCGTCTGCCCGCCGAACTGGCAGATCACGCCCAGCGGCTTCTCCTTCTGGTAGATCTGCAGCACGTCCTCGACGGTCAGCGGCTCGAAGTAGAGCTTGTCGGAGGTGTCGTAGTCGGTGGAGACCGTTTCCGGATTGCAGTTGACCATCACGCTCTCGTAGCCGAGGTCGCGCAGGGCGAAGGCCGCGTGCACGCAGCAGTAGTCGAACTCGATGCCCTGGCCGATGCGGTTGGGGCCGCCGCCGAGGATCAGCACCTTCCTGGGGTTGGCGCTGGCCGTGGAGGCGTCGGGCTGGACGTAGCTGGAGTAGTAGTAGGCGGCGTTTTCCACGCCGCTGACGGGCACGGCGTGCCAGCCCTCGACGACTCCGAGCCGCGTGCGTTGCGCGCGGATCTCCTTCTCGGGCACGCCCAGCAGCATCGCCAGGTAGCGGTCGGCGAAACCGTCGCGCTTGGCCTCCCGCAGCAGCGCGTCCGGCAGCGGCCGGCCCTTGCAGGCCAGGAGGCGCTCCTCCAGCGCCACCAGCTCCTGCATCTGCCGGATGAAGTACGGCTTGATGAAGGTCTTGGCGTGGAGCTGCTCGACGGTGGCGCCCTTGCGCAGCGCCTCGTACATCAGGAACTGGCGCTCGCTGGAGGCGTCGTTCAGCCGCGCCAGCAGCTCCTCGAGCGGCAGCGCGTGGAAGTTCCGCGCGAAGCCCAGCCCGTAGCGGCCGTTCTCGAGCGAGCGGATGGACTTCTGGACGGCCTCCTTGTAGGTCTTGCCGATGCTCATCACCTCGCCCACGGCCCGCATCTGCGTGCCCAGCCGGTCCTGCACGCCGCGGAACTTCTCGAAGGCCCAGCGGGAGAACTTGATCACCACGTAGTCGCCGGAGGGCGTGTAGCGGTCCAGCGTGCCGTCGCGCCAATAGGGGATCTGGTCCAGCGTCAGCCCGCCGGCCAGCTTGGCGGAGACGAGGGCGATCGGGAAGCCGGTGGCCTTGGAGGCCAGCGCCGAGGAGCGCGAGGTGCGCGGGTTGATCTCGATGGCCACCACGCGGCCGCTCTGCGGGTCGTGCGCGAACTGGATGTTCGTGCCGCCGATCACCTCGATGGCCTCGACGATGTCGTAGGAGTGCTGCTGCAGCTTCGCCTGCAGTTCCCGGGCGATCGTCAGCATCGGCGCGGCGCAGAACGAGTCGCCGGTGTGCACGCCCATGGCGTCGATGTTCTCGATGAAGCAGACGGTGATCATCCGGTTCCCGGCGTCGCGCACGACCTCGAGCTCGAGCTCCTCCCAGCCAAGCACGGACTCCTCGACCAGGATCTGGCCCACGAGGCTGGCGGCGATGCCGCGCGCCGCGATGCTGCGCAGCTCCTCGACGTTGTACACCAGGCCGCCCCCGGTCCCGCCCATGGTGTAGGCCGGCCGGATCACCACCGGGTAGCCGAGGCCGGCGGCGACCCGCTCGGCGTCCTCGACGGTGTAGACGGCCTCGCTGCGCGGCACCTCGATCCCCAGCCGGGCCATGGTGTTCTTGAACGCCGTGCGGTCCTCGCCGCGCTCGATGGCGTCCACGTTCACCCCGATGACCTTGACCCCGTACTGGTCGAGGATGCCCCGCTTGTGGAGGTCGGAGGTCAGGTTGAGCCCGGTCTGCCCGCCGAGGTTCGGCAGGAGGCCGTCGGGCCGCTCGCGCGCGATGATCTTCTCCACGGCCTCGACGGTCAGCGGTTCGATGTAGGTGGCGTCGGCCATGCCGGGGTCGGTCATGATCGTGGCCGGGTTGGAGTTGACCAGCACGATGCGGTAGCCGAGCGCCCGCAGCGCCTTGCAGGCCTGCGTGCCCGAGTAGTCGAACTCGCACGCCTGGCCGATGACGATCGGTCCGGACCCGATGATCATCACCTTGTCGATGCCGGGAATCTTGCCCATGGTGTCGCTCCTGTCGTCGGTGGTGGGTCAGGAAGTGAAGAGGTCGCGGCTGGCGAAGACCGGTTCGCTGGTGCTGTTCACGCCGAGGCGCCGCAGGCCGGCCTCGTCGCCGGGGGCCGGGATGTGCGTCAGGTGCACGTCGCAGGTCCGCAGCGCCGGCAGCCGCTCCATGGCCATCTGCGCCGCGGGGTTGCCGGCGGCGCTGACGCCGAGCGCGATCAGCGTCTCCTCCACGTTGAGGCTGACGGTCCGGCGCTGCAGCACGCCGCGCTTCATCTCGGTGATGGAGGCGACCACCGGCGGCGCCAGCAGGTGCATGGCGTCCGGCAGGCCGGCGAGCTGCTTGATGGCGTTGAGGACCAGGCTGGAGGCCGCGTGCATCAGCGGCGAGTTGCAGCCGGTGACGATGCGCCCGTCGGCCAGCTCGACGGCCGCGCCGCAGAAGACGCCATCGTGGCCCTTGCCGCGTTCGCGCGCGCGCGCCGCGGCCTCGCGGGCCGGCGGGACCACGCGCCGGTCTTCCACCCGCGCGCCCAGCTCCCGGACCAGCAGTTCGGCGCGCTCGACCGTGTCGCGCTCGACCGATCCCAGCGCGTATTCGCACTGGTAGCGCAGCAGGCGGCGGATGATCTCCTGGCGCGCGGCCTCGCGGCAGGCGGCGTCGTCGCCGATCGCGAAGCCGGCGCGGTTCACGCCCATGTCCGTGGGCGAGCGGTAGAGCGTGTCCGAGCCGGTGATGCGCTCGAGGATGCGCCGGAGCACCGGGAAGACCTCGATGTCCCGGTTGTAGTTCACCGCCACCTCGCCGTAGGCCTCGAGGTGGAAGGGATCGATCATGTTCACGTCGGCCAGGTCGGCCGTGGCCGCCTCGTAGGCCACGTTGACCGGGTGCTTGAGCGGCAGGTTCCAGATCGGGAAGGTCTCGAACTTGGCGTAGCCCGAGGCGGCGCCGCGCCGGTGGTCGTGGTAGAGCTGCTGCAGGCAGGTGGCCATCTTGCCGCTGCCCGGCCCGGGGCCGGTCACCACCACGATCGGCTTCGAGGTCTCGATGTAGGGGTTGGCGCCGTAGCCCTGCTCGCTCACGATCAGGTCGATGTCCGTCGGGTATCCCGGCGTGGCGCGGTTCACGAAGGTCCGCACGCCGCGCCGGTCCAGGCGGTTGCGGAACTGGGTCGCCGCCGGCTGGTTGTCGAAGCGCGTGACCACCACGGCCGAAACGTCCAGCCCCCAGTCGCGCAGGTCGTCGATCAGCCGCAGCGCGTCGGCGTCGTAGGTGATGCCGAAGTCGGCGCGCAGCTTCTTGCGCTCGATGTCGCCCGCGAAGATGCAGAGGATGATCTCGGCCTGGTCCTTCAGGCGGTGCAGCAGGCGGATCTTGGCGTTCGGGTCGAAGCCCGGCAGACAGCGGGCGGCATGATAGTCGAACACCAGCTTGCCGCCGAACTCCAGATAGAGCTTGTTGTCGAAGCGCCGGGCACGCTCCAGGATGCACCGGGACTGCTCCTCGAGATACCGCTCGCCGTCGAAGCCGATCGCGCCCATGCCACCGCCTCCGTTCGCCCCGCCCGGCCGGCCGCGGCCGGACCGGCGCCGCGACACTCCCGCCTGCCAGGCACGGTACCGCGGGCCGGAACAGCTGGAAACCAGCATAGATTGCCCATGCACTCCCTATGTGCTATAGGTATTCCCGCCATGCGCACTCCCGCCGACACGCCCGCGGACCGCCGGCCACCGGCGGACGGTGACGCCGCGGCGCCGCCCGCCAGCCTGTGGCGCGTGCTGCCTTCGGACGAGACGAGCCCGCGGCGGCTGGCCCATCACCTCACGGAGCGCATCAAGGAGCTCAACTGCCTCTATGGCATCGCCCAGTTGGCCGAGCGCCACCCGAGCCGCATGGACGCGATCCTGGCCGGGACGGTCCGGCTCCTGCCGCCGGCGTGGCAGTTCCCGGATGTCGCCTCCGCCCGCATCCGCTTCCGCGGGCGCATCTACGACACGCCCGGCTTCCGCGAATCGCGCTGGCGCCAGTCCGCGCCGCTGACCGTGGCGGGTGCCGCGGCCGGCGAGGTCGTGGTCTGCTACCGCACCGCACGGCCGGCGTTCTTCGAGGGGCCGTTCCTGCGCGAGGAGCGCACGCTGATCAACGCCGTGGCCGAACACCTCGGCGTCCTCGCGCGCCGCATCGAGGCCGAGCGGCAGCTCCACGAGACGAACCGCCTGCTGACCGTCGAGCGCGAGGCGCTGCGCGAGGCCAACGCCGCGCTGCGCGTCGTCCTGACCCGCATTGACGAGGAGAAGCGCGAACTGGGCCGAAGCATCCGCGCCAACGTCGAAAGGGTGCTGCTGCCGATTCTGCACGCCCTGGCGCTCGAGGTGCCGGCGGCCAAGCGCGCCTACGTGGAGCTGCTGCGCGCCAGCCTGGACGACATCACCGCGCCGTTCATCGACCGCCTGGCCGCGGCCTGCGGCACGCTGACGCCTGCCGAAGTCGCCGTCGTGCACATGATCCGCAGCGGCCTGCGCACCAAGGAGATCGCCCGCCTGCGCGGCACCGCGCCGGCCACCGTCTGCCGCCAGCGGGAACAGATCCGGCGCAAGCTGGGACTCGTCCGCCGCGGCCTCAACCTCGCCGCCCACCTGCAGGGCGCCGCCTTCGCGGGGCAGGCATCGGCCGGCGCCGGCGAGGGGTCGTTCGAGATGGCGCTCGACAAAGCCGGCGCCGCGCCGAGCTTCTCCCCGCTGTCCGAGTAGCCGCGGGCGGTGTCGTAGAAGTTGATGCCGGCATCCGGCGCGCGGCGCAGGATGCGCACGGCCTCGACCTTCGGCGTGCGCTGCAGCGGCAGGCACGACGGACCGGGGGCGAAAACCAGCACTGTCTTCCGGGAGCGCGGTCGTTTACACTGCTGGCGGTCGAAACGGGGAAGACACCCGGGAAGTGTGACGCTTGATCCAGAGAAACACGATGTTCGCCAAGGTGTTGCGGCTGGTGACCTCGGCCATGCCCGTGGCATCTTCGAGGCGGGGCCAGTGCCGGCGCTGCGGCAGGTGCTGCCGTCTGCCCGTGAAGTGCCCGTTCCTGCGCGCCCACGACGGCGATGCCTCCCGTTGCGGCATCTACCTTATCCGCCCGTCGTCGTGCCGCAAGTATCCCCGCACGCCGCGCGAGCACCTTACGCGCAAGACGTGCGGCTTCCGGTTCGAGTAGCCGGACCCGCGGAGGGCCGCCCGCTGCGCGGCAGAGCGGAACGGTCAGGGATGGAGCCGGCCGGCGGGATCCGCGAGCAGCGGCTGCACGTGGCGGACCGCGGCGTCGAGATTCGCTTCCGCCGCGGGCGAGAGGCCGGCGGCCAGGTCCCACGCCTCGCCGCGGATCGTGACCAGCCACGCCGCGGGCCGGGCATCGTACAGCTCGGCCGCCCAGGCGAGCACGGTCTCGGGATGCAGGGCGTGCGTCGAGAAGGCCGTGGTGGCGGCGGGGGTCAGGCGGCGCAGGCGGAACGGCGGCGCGCCGGGCTCGGCCGTGGCGTCGGCAAACAGCGCCACCCCGCACTCCTTCAGCGCCAGCGCGTGCTCGACGTTGAGCTGGATGTCCGTGCGGCAGGCGATGTGAGCGAGGCCGCCGGCCGCGGCCCACGCCTCGATGCGCTCGGCAAAGCGCACGCCCAGGCCGTCGTCCTGCCGGCCGGGATTGCCGTAGCCGATGACCAGGATCGCTGCTTCGCGCACCTTCGCGCCCTTCGCGGTCACTCGCGCTACTTCCTGCGCCGCGCCAGGACTTCGCCGTCCGCTCCGACGAGCGTGATCTCCAGCGGCATCCGGCCGTAGGCGTGGGTGGCGCAGCTCAGGCAGGGATCGTAGGCGCGGATCGCCACTTCGACCGCGTTGCACATGGCCTCGGTGATTTCGCGGGCGCCGGTCATCAGGCTGCGCGCGACATGCTCGACCGCCAGGTTCATGGCCGTGTTGTTGTTGGTCGTGGAGACGATCAGGTTGGCCATCTCGATCTGGTCGCTGGCCGTGCCGACGCGGTAATGGTGGAAGAGCGTGCCGCGGGGGGCCTCGATCAGGCCGACGCCCTCGGGCTGGCGCGTGCCGCGCGTCATCAGGTCGGTGCCCTGCAGGGCCGGGTCGCGCAGCAGGTCGCGGACCACCTCGGCGGCGTGCAGGGTCTCGATCAGCCGCGCCCAGTGGGTGAGCATGCAGCGCTCGCCGGGCTTGCCGCCGTTGGCGCGCCTGAACGCCTCGAAGGCCTTCTGCGCCAGCGGCGTGGGGATGAAGTCGGCCGTGGCCAGGCGGGCGAGCGGGCCGACGCGGTACCAACCCTTCTCCGGACCGAGGCTCAGCAAGAACGGGAACTTCATGTAGCTCCAGCTCTTGACCTCCTCGCCGAAGTGCTGCAGGTAGTCCTGGTAGTCTACGTCGTTGAGAATGCGCCTGCCGTCGGCGTCCACGGCGCGCAGCACGCCGTGGTAGAGGTCCATGGCGCCGTCCGGCCGCACGAGGCTCAGGTGGTTGGAGGGGAAGCGCGAAAAGCCGTCGATGAACGCCCGGTTCTTCGCATAGTAGCCGGCAAAGAAGTCGAGCGCGCCCTCGGCGTAACGCACGATGCCGTCGGCGTTGAACGGCGCGGGGCCGTTCAGCAGCGCGTCGCGGTCGGCCAGACTCAGGTTCTGGTTGACGCCGCCGGGCACGGCGCCGGTGCCGTGGATCTTCTTGCCGGCCGTGGCCCGGATGACCTCCTGGCCGAACTTGCGCATGAGCACGGCCTGGACGGCGAGGTCGCGGTTGGCGCGGGCGACGCCGATTACGTTGCGCGTGGCCGGGTCGGCGTCGTAGCCGAAGAGCAGGTCGGGCGAGGCGAGGTGGAAGAAGTGCAGGCTGTGGGACTGGAGAATCTGGCCGTAGTGCATCAGGCGGCGGACCTTGTCCGCCGTGGGCGTGAGGCCGGCGCCGGTGCCGGCGCCGACGATCACGTCCATGGCCTTGGCCGCGGCGAGGTGATGGCTGACCGGGCAGATGCCGCACAGGCGCTGCCCGAGGACCGGCGCCTCCCAGTAGGGCCGGCCCTGCATGAAGCGTTCGAAGCCGCGGAACTCGACGATGTGCAGCCGGCTCTGCGTGACGCGCTGGCGCTCGTCGAGCAGGATCGTCACCTTGCCGTGGCCCTCGACGCGGGTCACGGGCTCGATCACGACCTTGCGGCCCTGGGGCGTGGCCTCAATCATACTTCACCATCTCGTAGTCCGGGTGCAGCGGCTCGCCCTTGACCAGCGCCGTGAGCGCGTGCCAGAGCAGGTCGGCGCGCGGCGGGCAGCCCTGCAGGAAGTAGTCGATCTTCACGATCTCGTGGCAGGGGTAGACGCGGTCGAGGATCTTCGGGATGTCCGGGTCGCAGGGGATCACGCGGCCGGGATTGCGACCGGCGACCGTCGGCCCGTCGAGGTAGGCCTCCTCCAGGCACTCGCGCAGCGGCAGCATGTTGCGCAGGGCCGGCAGCCCGCCGGCAATGGCGCACTCGCCGATGGCCACGAGCACCTTGCAGTGCCGGCGGAAGGCGAGCAGCGTGTGGACGTTTTCGTCGTTGCAGCAGCCGCCCTCGATCAGGCCGATGTCGACCGGGCGGGTGAACGTCTTCAGGTCCGTCAGCGGCGACTTGTCGAACTCGACCAGCTCGATCAGGTCGAGGATGCGCTCGTCGATGTCGAGGAACGACATGTGGCAGCCGAAGCAGCCGGCGAGCGAGACCGTGGCGAGGATCTTCTTCTCCTTCTTAGCGGGCATGGGACGCCTCCCCCTCCGCCGTCTCGCGTTCGATGTCGCTGCCGATCGGCGCGCGATCGTAGGTGCGCCGGCCGATGGGAACGTCAAACCCCTTGCCCTTGCGGATGATGGCGCCGACCGGGCAGACGTCCATGGCCTTTTGCGCGAGCTCGTCGCCGATGTCGCGCGAGGTGTCGGGGTCGATGTTGATCGTCACCTTGTCGCCGCGCTTGCCGAAGGCGAAGATCGTCTTGCCGGCGGCGTTGAAGATGCCGCGGATGCAGCGCTTGCAGAGGATGCAGCGGTTGTGGTCCTTGAGCAGCTTGGGGTGCCAGGCCTCGATCGGCCGCTTCGGGAACAGGAACGGGAAGCGCGGCACCATCATGCCGAAGCGGTAGCCGAGCGCCTGCAGCTCGCAGTTGCCGCTGCGCTCGCAGGAGGGGCAGAGGTGGTTGCCCTCGGCGAACAGGATCTCCACGATGCTCTGGCGGAAGTCGCGCAGCTCGGGCGTGTCGGAGACCACGACCATCTCCTCGGCCACGCGCGTCGTGCAGGCCGTGGCGGGGCGGCCGTTGACGAGCACCGTGCAGATGCGGCAGGCGCCCTTGGGCGGGATGCCGGGGCAGTTGCAGAGCGTGGGGATGTAGACGCCGTTCTCGCGCGCGGCATCGACGAGGTGAAGCCCGTCCTCGGCCAGGCAGGGCCGGCCGTCGAGCGTGAATCTCACGAAGGTCGCCATGCGTTCATCTCCGGGCGCCGGCCGCCAGGCCGTCGTACTCGGCCGTGGCGGCCGCCAGGTCGAAGCCGGGCAGGACGCCGTCAACGGCGGGCCGCACCAGCCGGTCGTACAGCGGGCGGAAGTTCCGGATCGTGGTGACGATCGGGTTGAGCGCGGTCTGGCCGAGGCCGCAGCGGTTGTGGCGCATGATCGCCGCCCAGGCGGCGAGGGCTTCGACGTCCGCGGCCGTGGCGCGGCCGTCGAGAATCTGCCGCAGCACGCGTTCGGCCATGCCGGTGAGCGCGCGGCACGGCACGCACGAGCCGCAGGACTCCTCGCGGAAGAAGCGCGTGAAGTTGAGCACCACGTCGCGCAGCAGGTCGCGCTGCCGGCCGATCACGATCAGCGAGCCGCCGGTGGCCAGGTCCTCGTAGGCCAGGACGCGGTTGAACTCGTCCGGCCCGATGCACGCGCCGGAGGGCCCGCCGACCTGCACGGCCTGCACGTCGGCCGCGCCGACCATCTGCAGGATGTCGTCGACCGTGAACCCCCAGGCGATCTCGTAGATGCCGGGCCTGGCGCAGTCGCCCGAGATGCTCAGCACCTTGGTGCCCTTGCTGTGGGCCGTGCCGAGGCGGGTGTAGGCGGCCGGGCCGCGCAGCAGGATGGGCACGATGGAGCAGAGGGTCTCGACGTTGTTCACGACCGTCGGCCGCTGGAGATAGCCCTTCTCGACCGGGAACGGCGGCCGGTCGCGCGGCTCGCCGCGCTTGCCCTCGGCCGACTCGATCAGCGCGCTTTCCTCGCCGCAGACATAGGCGCCGGCGCCGTACTGGAGCTTGACGTCGAAGGTGAAGCCGGCCTTGCCCGCGATCAGCGCGCCCAGGAGATTGGCGGCCCGCATCTCCGCCAGGACGTTCTCCAGGTAGGCGCGCAGGTAGCGGTACTCGTTGCGCAGGTAGAGGATGCCCTCGCGCGCGCCGACGGCGTAGCCGGCGATGGCCATGCCCTCGAAGACCATCTGCGGCCGCTCGGTGAGGATCACGCGGTCCTTGAAGGTGCCGGGTTCGCCCTCGTCGGCGTTGCAGAAGATGTACTTCACGTCGCCGGGCGCCTTGCGCGCGACCTCCCACTTGAGTCCGGTCGGGAAGCCGGCGCCGCCGCGGCCGCGCAGGCTGGCGGCCTTGACGACGGCGATCACCTCCTGCGAGCTGAGGGTGACGGTCCGGCGCAGCGCCTCGCCGGCCGTGTAGTCGCCCAGCACGATCTCGCCGCGGCGGCGGATGTGGTTGTGCACCGGGCTGCGGACGAGCGGGTGGGCGTTCTGGCCGTCGCCGAAATCAATGCCCTTGAGCGTCTCCAGCGGCACGCCGGCGCGCATGCCGGCCACGAGCTCGCGCGCGCGGTGGGGCGTCAACGCCGGGAACGGCTGCTCGTTGATCAGCGCGGCGGGCTCCTGGTCGCCCATGCCGATGCAGGCCGTGCGGAACAGGCCGATGCGTCCGTCGGCCGTGACCTCGCCGAAGCGGATGCCCGCGGCCTCCTCGAAGGCCCGCGCCACGGCTGCGGCGCCGGCAAACTCGGCGCCCACGCTGTCGTTCAGGTAGACGGTGTACTGGCCGCGCGGCTCGCGGGCGAAGAAATGGTAGAAGGAGACCGTCTGCTCGACGTCCACGCGCGGCATGTCCAGCAGGCGGGCGATCTGCTCGACGGTCCAGTCCGAAAGGTGGCCGAGTTCGGACTGCACGTCGGAGAGGATGTCCATGAGGCGCGTGGCGTCCCCATGGTACTTCTTGATCACGTTGGCAACCGTGTTGCCCATGCGCGAACCTCGCTCCCGCCGCGGCCTTCCGCCACAAACGATTCCTTCTATGTTACCCGGGAATCGCCCGGGTTCCAATGGCGTTTTGCGCGCGTGTTGGGCGGGTCGCGCTGCCGTCTCGCGCTTGACCGCGGACCGGCAATGCGGCTACGTTGCCGGCCATGGCAGTGCGCAACATGATCGGCGCCTACGGCCCCTGGGCCGCCGGCCTGGCCGGCCGCGGTCCGGCCGCCCTTTCCTTCCTCCAGCCCCGTTACCGCTCCCTGCCCGCCTGGCGGCGGCAGGCCCGGGCGCGGCTGCGCGACCTGCTCGCGGAGCCGGACCGGCCGCAGCGGCCGCGGGCGCGCGTCGAACGGCGCGGACGCTTCGGCGAACTCGTCTTCGAGGAACTTTCCTGGCAACTGCCGTACGGCCCGCGCACGCGCGCCGTCTTCCTCAAACCCGCCGGCGCCGCCGGCCGCCTGCCCGCCATCCTGGCGCTGCACGACCACGGCGGCAACAAGTTCTTCGGCGCGGACAAGATCGCGCGCCTGCCCGGCGCCCAGCACCCGCGCATGCAGACCCACCAGCAGCACTACTACGGCGGCCTTGCCTGGGCCAACGAGATCGCCCGCCGCGGCTACGCCGTGCTCGTGCCCGACGCCTTTTCCTTTGCCAGCCGGCGCGTGCGCTATGCCGATGTACCCGCGCACGTCGGCGGCGACCAGGCCGAACCCGACCCGCGCTCCGACGAGGACATCGCTGCCTACAACGCCTGGGCCGCCGGCCACGAGAGCATCATGGCCAAGTCGCTCTTCTGCGCCGGCACCACCTGGCCGGGCGTGTTCCTGCACGAGGACCGTTGCGCGCTGGACTACCTCTGCACGCGGCCGGACGTCGACCCGGCCCGCGTCGGCTGCGGCGGCTTGTCCGGCGGCGGCCTGCGCACGGTGTTCCTCGGCGGTACCGATCCGCGCATCCGCTGCGCGGTCTGCGTCGGCATGATGACCACCTGGCGCGACTACCTGCTCAACAAGTGCCACACCCACACCTGGATGATCTACGTGCCCGGTCTGCCGCGCGACCTGGACTACCCCGAGATTCTCGGCCTGCGCGCGCCGCGGCCCACGCTGGTGCTGAACGACATCCACGACACGCTCTTCACGCTGCCGGAGATGAAGCGCGCGGACCGCGTCCTCCGCGCCGTCTATGCCAAGGCCGGCGCGCCCGGACGCTACCGCTGCTCGTTCTACCCCGGCCCGCATAAGTTCGACCGGCCCATGCAGGCCGAGGCGTTCGACTGGTTCGACCGCTGGCTGAAAGACAAGGACGCCCCATGACCTTCAAGTACCGCATCCACAACGCCCCCTCCCCCGCCTCCCTCGAGCAGGCCGCACGCGTCGGCTCCAACTACGCCATCGTCTACTCGCTCGGCCCCTGCTCGCACCTGACCTTCCACCGCGACCCGGTCAGCGGGCGCACGATGGACGAGTTCCCGATCTACTTCGACGACTACCCGAAGGTGGCCGCACTGCGCCGCAGCGCCGACTCGGCCTGGCTCGAGCCGCTGCGCCGCCATATCCACGCGATGTGCGACCGCGCCGTCGAGCTCGGCCTGCGGCCGGTGTTCCACCTCTACGAGCCCATGCTGCCGCTGGTGTTCGAGCGCGAGCACCCCGAGCTCGTCGGCGTCTACAAGCGGACGACGCAGGAGGGTACGATCGACGTCCACACCTGCCTCAACCCCGACAACCCCGCCACGTGGGTGCTGATGAAGTCCAAGTACCGCGAGCTGGCGCGCGAGTTCCCGAAGATCGGCATGTTCATCGTCTCCACCGGCGACACGGCCTGCACCTTCTGGTGCATGCCGCAGGCGAAGATGCCGGTCTACAAGCGCCTGGCCATGGGCATCCAGGCCGCGCGCGACGGCATCCGCGAGGTCCGGCAGGACGCCCAGGTCTGCTGCCGCCTCTGGTGGCGCAACTGGCCGGAGGAGTTCTACCGCGACGGCCACCGCATGACCGAGGAGCTGACCGGCCTGCAGCACGCCACCGACTACCTCTGCCCCATCGGCAAGCCGCACAACGATCCGTCGGTCGTGATGCCGAAACTCTTCGCCGAGCTGCCGCCCGACGTGCCGGTGATGTACAAGTCCACGCGCATGGACATCCACGACAACAGTCCGCTCACCCACGTTCTCGGCACCTATCCGAAGGACCGCGAGCAGATCATCGAGGTCTCCTTCGAGCTTTACCATCTCAAGGACTGGCCGTGGTGCAAGATCAAGCACATCCGCCAGGGCTACGAGGCCGCGCGCGACCACAAGCTCGCCGGCTACGTGTCGCTGCCGATCAACATGCAGAACAACGAGCGCGACATCGACCCGGAGTCCGGCAACCTCGGCCGCATGAATACCTGGCTCTTCGAGCAGCTCGCCAAGGGCGACCGGCGCGGCGACGCGGAGCTGCTCGGCGCCTGGCTGGAGAAGGAGTTCGGCGCCCCCCAGCCGCCCGCGGTCGTGGAGGCGTTGCTCGACGCCGACCGCCTCGCCAGCGAGGGCATCCAGTGGGGCCGCGGCATCAACAACCGACTTCCCTTCGCCTCCCTGCACACCACCAAGCTCTACTGGATGTTCGACGGCTTCATCCAGCCCGACTTCCCCTACGCGATCGCCGCCCCGACGCGCGAACTGCTCGACGGCCTGATCCAGATGAAGCATGCGGCCTACGATGCCGCCTGCGCGCACATCGCCGGCCTCGAGGCCGCGCGGCCGGCCATCCATCCGCGCCTGTACGACGAATTGCACCCCGGGTACGTTACCTTCGCCGAGTTCATCCTGCTCGTGCGCGACTGGAGTTCGTACCTGCTCATGCAGCACGGCATCGAGCGCGGCGTCTATCCCGCCGACCGCCTGGCGCTCGGCCGCATGTCGCGCCACGCCGAGACCTTCATCGCCAACCTCGTCCGCCTCAAGGACCGTCCCGCCGGCCAGCGCGCCATGAAGCAGCTCGCCTTCCCGGACCCGTTCCCGCTGACGTGATCGGACACGAAGAAGAGGAAGGCGGGAAGAAGGACACGAAGCTTCTGGCGGAACGAAAGGCAGCGAACCATGCAATCCTCCGGCCTTCTTCGTGTTTCTTCCCTCGCCTTCCTTCCCTTCGTGACCGCCTCCGCCGTCGCGGCGCCGCCGTCGGCGGCAATACCGCCGCTGCGCGCGGCGATTGACGCGGCCGGCGCGGTTGCCCTGCGCACCGGCTGGCAGGCGCCGATCCGCGTGGCGCCGTCGCTGTATGCCACCAACTGGGCCGGCCACGGCGCGGCGCCGCGCCCGGCGGCGACGGCGGCGCCGGGCGTCGCCACCGGCCGCATCCGCGTCGGCCCCGGCACGGACGCCGACACCCGCCTCGAATGGTCCGCGGCATCCAACGGCCTGCATCTCGCCTACCGCTTCCAGCCGCGCGCGGAGTTCTACGCCGAGTCGCTGCACGTGGGCCTCGAACTCCCGGCCGGCCTCTTTGCCGGGGGCAGCTTCGCGGCCGACGGCGAACGCCATCCCCTGCCCCGCGACGCCGGCCCCTCCTTCCTGCTCCTGCGCACGATGCGGCGGCTCGACCTGACCGCCGCCGACGGCGAGACGCTGACGCTCGCCTTCGACGCGCCCACGCCCGTGCTGGTGCAGGACAGCCGCCAGTGGGGCCCCACGTTCAGCATCCGCGCCGGCGCCCCCGGCGCGCGCGTGTGGCGGACGGGCGACACGCTCGACGTCGCCTTCACGCTCGCCGCCGGCCGGCCGCTCGCGGTTGAGGCCGAGGAGCCGGGCGGGCCCTTCACGCTCGCCGCGGGGGACGACTGGATCGCGCTCCAGGAGCGCGCGGAGATCGAGCCCGGGTCGGCGCTCGACTTCAGCAGTCTGCGCCCGACCGCCGCGCCGGCCGGCGGGCAGGGCCGCGTGATCGCCACGCCCGGCGGCCATTTCGCGTTCGGGTCCGCGCCGGACCGGCCGGTGCGCTTCTACGGCGCCAATGTCTGTTTCTCCGCGCAGTACCTGCCGCGGGCGACGGCCGACCGGCTCGCGCAGCGCATGGCCCGCATGGGCTACAACGCCGTCCGGCTGCACCACTATGACGGCGGGCTGATCGCAAAGGGCGCCGGTCCGGCAGGCGGCCCCGCGCTCGACCCGCAGGCGCTCGACCAGCTCGACTACCTGGCGGCGGCCTTCAAGCGCGAGGGGCTGTACATCACGACCGATCTCTTCGTGTCGCGGCCGGTGCCGGCCGCCGTGGTCTGGCCCGGCGAGAAGGGCGACTGCGGCATGGACGAATTCAAGATGGCCGTGCCGGTCAACGAGCGCGCCTTCACCAACTGGCAGGCGTTCGCCTCGGCCCTGCTCGCGCACCGCAACCCGCACACCGGCCTCACGTGGGCCGAGGATCCGGCGATCGCGTGGCTGGCGATGATCAACGAGGACAACGCCGAGAACTTCGCGGGCCACCTCAGCGCCCGCCTGCAGCCCGACTGGCGCGCCGCCTGGAACCGCTGGCTGGCGAAGATCTACGCCACGCGCGCCGCCGTCGAGCAGGCCTGGGGCGCGGACGCCGGCGGCGATCCGTCCGCCGGCACGGTGCCCTGGAAGCCCGACGTCGCGGCGCAGGACCAGCGCGGCCGCGACTTCGCCGCGTTTCTGGCCGACACGCAGCGCGCCATGTTCGACCGCATGGCCGCGTGGCTGCGCCAGGACCTGCGGTGCCGCGCGCTGCTGACCGACCGCAACGGATGGAACAACCGTCTCGCGTCGCAGGCCTGCCGGACCGGCTACGACTACGTGGACGATCACTTCTATGTGGACCATCCGGAATTCCTCGACAAGGCGTGGCAGCTCCCCTCCAAATGTCCGAACCGCAGCCCGATCGCCGACGGCCGGCCCGGCGGCCTCGGCTGCGCCTTCCTGCGCCATGCGGGCAAGCCGTTCACGATCACCGAGTTCAACTACTCCGGCCCCGGCCGCTACCGCGGCGTGGGCGGCATCCTGACCGGCGCCATCGGCAGCCTGCAGGACTGGGACGGCATCTGGCGCTTCGCGTTCAGCCACACGCGCGACAACGTCGACGCACCCGGCGCGGCGAACTACTTCGATATCGCCGGCGATCCGCTCAACGCCGTCGCCGAGCGCGCGTCGGTCTGCCTCTTCCTGCGCGGCGATCTGCGGCCCGCGCCGCATATGGCCGTGGTCGCCGTGCCGGCGGGCGACTTCGCGTCCCGGTCGGCGCCCAACGCGGGTGTCGCGCCGGCCTGGAGCGACCTGGCGCTGGTCACGCGCGTGGGGTTCCAGGCTTCCAGCTCGAATCCTGTAGCCGCGGCCGCGGCTGCAGAAGAGTTGCGCTTCGGGCCGGGCCAAGTCGAAGCGGCCACCGTGCTCGATGCGCTCGTCAAGCGCGGCTGGATCCGCGCCGGCGCCGCGGATTTTGCCACCGGCCGCGTGGCGAGCGAGACGGGCGAACTGGCGCTCGATGCCTGCCGCGACGCACTGACGATCGCCACACCTGCCACGGCCGGCGGCTACGGGCCGGCGGGCGCGCAGATCGCGGCCGGTCCGCTGACGGCGCAGATTCTCGATACACCTGCCACGGTGTGGGCGTCGAGCCTGGACGGTCGGCCGCTGTCGCAGAGCCGGCGCCTGCTGGTCGCGCACCTGACCGATCTGCAGAACAGCGGTGCCCGGTTCGCGGAGGCATCGCGCCGCACGCTGTTGGCGTGGGGCGGCCTGCCGCATCTTGTCCTGGCCGGCCGCGCCCGGATCGCACTGCGGCACGGTGCGCCCGCCGGCCTGAAAGCCTGGGCGCTGGATGTCAGCGGCCGCCGCGTCGGCGAAATCCCCGTGCGCGTCGAGGATCGCACGCTGGCGGTCCTCGATCTCAACGTCCGCGGCCCGGCCGGCGCGTGCCTGGCGTACGAGATTGCCGTGCCTTGAACCGCCCAAGACCGCGCCCCTCCTCTCAAACTCTGCTCACCCGCGGCGCAAGGCCGCGGGGGTCGCCGCCAACTCGAGACCGGTTGGCCCCACAATCCGTTTGACCTCCGGCCACCGGCCGGCGGACAATGCCGCCCGTTGCGCCGCTCCATGCGCACGCGCCGCAACGGGGACTTCACCATGACCAAGCCTGCACGCATCGTGGACGCGCACCAGCATCCCTTCTGGCACAACCGCGACGACCACGGCCTCGTGCGCGATTTGGACGACCACGGCATCGCGTATGCCTGGCTGCTGACCTGGGAGATCCCGCCGGACACCCACGACCCGGCGACCTACCCGAAGGGGCCAATACCCGCTCACGGTCGGCTCTACCGCCTCTTCGACACCTGCCCCAACCTGTACGGCGACCTCTCCGCGAATTCCGGCCGCAACGCGCTCTCCCGCGATCCGGCCAACGGCCGCGCCTTTCTGCTGCGCTACGCCGACCGGCTGCTCTTCGCGCGCGACAACTACGGCCAGGACCTGCACCAGTTCCTGCAGACGCTCGACCTGCCGCAGGATGTCGCGGAGAAGATCTACTTCCGGAACGCAGAGGGGCTCGTGCCGGCGGGAAGGTAGCGTTCGCTCATGTCCGCCGACCCCTACGCCGACTGGCAGCCGCTGCTCCTCGAGCAGGTATCGATCGAGACGCTGCGCGGCCCGGCCTACCGCCGCTTCATCCACGAATCCGCGATCGTGCCGGGCTGCCGCCTGCTGCTGGCGCGCAGCCGGCGCAAGCCGGACTGGCCGTATGTGGAGACCAAGTTCAACCCCAATACCGGCCGCGACCTGCCGCCGGAGAAGTACGCGCTCGTCCACACCTGGTTCCTCGGCCGCGGCAGCGAGGCACTGGACGACCACCTGCGCCGCCTCGACCGGATCGAGGGCTTCGAGGACGGCGAGCGCGCGGCGGTGCGCGCGCTGTTCGAGCGGCTCATCGCCAATATGACGCAGGCGCTCGTCACGCTGGCCCGGCGATACCACGGCCGCATCCCGTTCCGCGTCACCCGCGACCTGGCCGCGGTCGACGCCCAGGGCCGGCCGGTCGCCGTCGACGCCTCCAGGGTCAGCGCGGCCGACATCTTCGCCGTCAAGGGCCTGCTGTCCAGCGCCGACCCGGCCGTGCAGCGCCGGGCGCTCGAGCTGCTGCAGCGCGCCGCGGCGCTGATCCGCATGGACCGCTACGAGACCGACCAGGTCGCCACGGCGCCGAACCGGCGCGGCCACGGCATGCGCATGCTGATGCAGGGCGTGGGATCGTGCTTCAGCCGCAAGGCGCTCGACCCCGCCAGCCGCGGGATGGCGCTGGAGATCGCCGCCGGCATGCTCGGCGAGGCGCTGGACGCGCATTTCGACCCGAAGACGGCCGTCTTCTCCGAGTACGTGGATCGCGCCACGGGCGAGCGCGAGACGCTGCTCGATCCCGGCCACGCCAACGAGCTGGCCGGCCTCGGGCTCGGCATGGCCGACGGCCTGACGGGTTCGGAGCTTGCCGGCCGGCACGCGGCGCTGATGGCGCGCGCCCGGCGCGACCTGCCGCGGCTGCTGCTCAAGTCCACGGCGCTGGGCTATAACGCGCGCCACCCGGGCCTCTACAAGTCGGTGGACAACCGCACGGGCGAGCCGGTTGACCGCGGCATGCCGTGGTGGAACCTGCCGGAGACGATGCGCGCGGCGGCATACGGCCTGGCCGTGGCGGAGTCGGACAGCCAGCGCGCGCAGTTGCTCGAAGTCTTCCGGCTGAGCCACAACGCCTACTTTGCCGGCTACCCCAACCGCGCGCTGATGCTCTTCCCGCACCAGACGCTCGACGGCGACACCGGCAAGGTGGTGGACGTCGTGCCCGCCGTGCCCGAGGGCGACCCGCTCTACCACGCCAACGGCGCGTTCCTGGACATGCTGGACGTGCTGGGAAGACTGTGAACGATTGATTGTGCCGCGCCACAGTTTCTCCGTCCCCATCACCCCAGTCCCCATCACCCCATCACCACCTCGCGACCCTCGACACCTGCCACGGCCAACGGCTATCATCGGCTCATGGCGGCGGCAAAGAGGACCCCGCGGTCGGGCATGGCGCGCGCGCTGGCGTTCCTGAAGGGGCGCGGGCTGCTGGCGGTGACCGGGCATGTGCGGCCGGACGGCGACGCGCTGGGCGCGGCGCTGGCGCTGACCCGCTGCCTGCGCGCCGCCGGCCGCAAGGTGCTGCTGGCCGTCGAACCGGCCGAACTGGGCCTGGCCGGGTTTCTCGAAGGCAGCGAGCAGGCCGTGCCGCCGGCCGAGGCCGCGAAGAAGAGACTCGCCGGCCTCGTGAGCCTCGACTGCGGCACGGTTCAGCGCCTGCCCGAGCCGCTGCGCCAGCTCGTCGGCCGCGTGCCCGTCGCCAACATCGACCACCACCGCACCAACACCGCCTTCGGCACGGTCAACTGGGTGGACCCGCTCGCCAGCTCCACGTCCGAGATGATCTGGCGCCTGGCGGCGCGCGCCGGCTGGGCGCTCGACCGGCAGGCGGCCGAGGCGCTCTGGGTGGGCGTGGTGACCGACACCGGCCGGTTCGCCCACGACCAGACCGCGCCGCGCACGCTGCGCTGCGGCGCCGACCTGCTGCGCTACGGCGTGCGCACGAGCTGGATTGACGACCGGCTCTACGGCACCTTCGACCGCAAGGTGCTGGAGCTGCGCCGCCGCGCCTACCAGTCGCTGGAGGTGTGGTTCGACGGCCGCGTCGCCGCGGTCACGCTCACGCTCGAGGACTTCGCCGCCGCCGGCGGAACCAAGTCCGACGCCGAGGACATCGTCGAGATCCCGCGCGCGCTGCGCGGCGGCCTGGTGGCGCTCTTCTTCTACGAGGCCGGCAATCCCAACGTCACCCGCCTCAGCATCCGCACGCGCGAGCCGCTGGACGCCACGCACCTGGCGCTGCGCTTCGCCGGCGGCGGCCACGCGCGCGCGGCCGGCTGCACGATCCAGGCGCCGCTCGCCGCCGCGCGGGAGCAGGTGAAGACGCTGGTCGGCGAGTGGCTCGACGAGGTGCGATGAACGGCAATCCCCTCTACGATCTCGCGCCGCTGCCGGAGTTCGACCGCATCCGGCCCGAGCACGCCGAGCCGGCGATCCGCGCGCGGCTGGCCGAGGCCGCGGCGGCGGTCAGCCGGCTCGAGTCCGCGGCGGCGCCGACGTGGGAGGGCCTGCTGGATCCGCTGCACCGCGCCTGCGAGCCGCTCTTCGACGCCTGGGGCGTGGTCGGGCACCTGCTGAGCGTCATGGACAGCGACGGCTGGCGCCGGGCGCACGACGCCCTGCAGCCGGAGATCGTCGCCTTCGGCCTGCGCGTGGCGCAGAACCCGGCGTTCTACCGGGCGTATTGCGCCCTGCGCGACGCCGACCGCGCCGCGCCGCTCCTCCCCGGTCCGCGGCGCCGCATCCTCGAGAGCCTGCTCCGCGACGCCGAGCAGGCGGGCGTCGGTCTGCCCGAGGCGGCGCGCGGCCGCGTCGAGGCCATCCAGCAGGAGCTGGCGCAGCGCGGCACGGCTTTCGGCCACAACCTGCTGGACGCCATCAAGGCCTACGGGCTGTGGGTGCGGGACCCGGCCGGCATGGAGGGCGCGCCGCCGGCCGTGCGCAGCCTGGCGGCGCAGGCGGCGCAGGCCGCCGGCGAGGCCGCGGCCACGGCCGAGGCCGGGCCGTGGCGCCTGACCCTCGACGCCGCCGTGTACGTTCCGTTCCTGCTGCACGCGAGCAGCCGCCCGCTGCGCGAGCAGCTCTACCGCGCCTACGTCGTGCGCGCCGCCGCGCCGCCGCACGACAACAGCGGGCACGTCGAGCGCATCCTGGCGCTGCGCCGCGAACTGGCCGGCCTGCTCGGCTACGCCGCCTATGCCGACCTGAGCCTGTCGCGCAAGATGGCCGCGAACGTGGCGGCGGTGGACGGGCTGCTGGGCGGCCTGGCCGACGCGGCGCGGCCGGGCGCCGCGGCCGAACGCGGCGAACTGGCCGCCTTCGCGGCCGGGCGCGGCTTCGCCGAACCCGCGCTCACGCCGTGGGACGTCCCCTTCTGGTCCGAGCGGCTGCGCGAGGCGCGCTACGGCTACCGCGAGGAGGAGCTGCGCGCCTACTTCCAGTTCCCGCGCGTGCTCGAGGGCCTGTTCGCGCTGGCGGAGCGGCTGTTCGGCATCCGCGTGGCGGCCGCCGACGGCCGCGCGCCGGTGTGGCACCCGGACGTGCGCTTCTTCGAGGTGCGCGACGCCGGCGGCGCGACGCTGGCGGCCTTCTACCTCGATCCGTACAGCCGGCCGGCCACCAAGCGCGGCGGCGCGTGGTTCTGCCCGCTGCGGGCGCGCGACCGCCGGCCGGACGGTGCGGTGCGGCTCCCCCTCGGCGCGCTCGCCTGCAACCAGACGCCGCCCGCGGACGGCCGGCCGTCGCTGATGCGCTTCGACGAAATCACGACGCTCTTCCACGAGTTCGGCCACGCGCTGCAGCACATGCTCACCACCGTGGACGACGCCGACGCCGCCGGCATCCACAACATCGAGTGGGACGCGGTCGAGATCGCCAGCCAGTTCATGGAGAACTGGTGCTGGGAGCGCGGCACGCTGGCCGGCCTGAGCCGCCACATCGAGACCGGCGCGCCGCTGCCGGACGACCTGTCCGGCCGGCTGCGCGCCGGGCGCAACCACCGCGCCGCCACCGACACGCTGCGGCAGGTGTTCTTCGGCGCGACCGACATGGACCTGCATGCGCGCTACCCGCGGCCGGAGTGGCCGGACGCCAACGCCGTCAAGGACGCGGCCGCCCGCCGTCTGCTGCCCGTGCCGCTGCTGCCGGAGGACCGCCTGCTGTGCGCCTTCAGCCACCTCTTCGGCGGCGGCTACGCGGCCGGCTACTACAGCTACAAGTGGTCCGAGGTGCTGTCGGCCGACGCCTTTGCGGCGTTCGAGGAGGCCGGACTGGGCGACGAGGCGGCCGTGCGCGCCACGGGCCGGCGCTACCGCGACACGATTCTGGCCCTGGGCGGCGGCACGGCGCCCGCCGAGGTGTTCCGCGCGTTCCGCGGCCGCGATCCGACCATTGATGCGCTCCTGCGCCACCGCGGCCTGCGGCCGGTCCAGCCGCCTGGCGTCGCGCCTCCCGGGAGGTCCGCATGTTCCGCGTAGTCTGCTGCAACTGCCTCCGCGAGCTCGAGCCGCGCGACGACGGCAAGCGCAAGGAGCAGGTCAGCCACGGCGTCTGCGAAGCGTGCGTGCCCCTGCGTGCGCGTGCCGGCCATACATGGACCTGGGCGACATGATGAACCGGCGCACCGTGCGCTACCTGGTCTCCACGGAGCGGACCGGCGCCGTCGTGCTGCTGCGGGTTGACGAGGCGCCGGCGCCCGTCACGCCGGCGGCGCCTCCACCATCCCCTGGCGCACCGCGTACTTGATCAGGCCGGCCAGCGACTTGACGCCCAGCTTCACCATCAGCTTGTGGCGGTGGACGTCCACGGTGCTCACGGCGATGCCGAGTTCGCCGGCGATCTCCTTGCTGGGCTTCTCCTCGACCAGCATGCGCAGCACCATCTTCTCGCGCGGCGAGAGCGACGGCTGCCGCGGCGCGAACTTGTCGTCCGCACGGCCCTGCTCGCTCTTGAGCCAGTGGGCCACCACGCCGGCCACGCGCGAGGACACGTACGGCTGGCCGGCCAGCACCTGCCGCACGGCGTGCGCGAGTTCGGCGCCCACGCAGTCCTTGCAGAGATAGGCGCTGGCGCCCTCGCCCATGACCTGCATGACGTAGTCGGCCTCGTCGTGGAACGAGAACACGATGACCGGCAGGTCGGGCTTCTCGGCGTGGATGTGGCGGATGACCTCCATGCCGCTCATGGTCGGCATGACGAGGTCGGTGATCACGAGGTCGGGCGCCAACTGCCGGACGACCTTCAGGAGCTCGGCGCCGTTGGACGCCTCGCCGACGACCTCCAGCCCGGGCACGCGCTTGCAGAAGGCGCGGATGCCGACGCGCAGGATCTCGTGATCGTCGGCGATGACGACGCGGCAGAGGCGCGCCGGGGGTGGCGCCTCCCCGTCCGCCGCGACGGCGCGCGGTTCGCGCGCGTCGAGCTGGTTCGTGACCGCTGCCGCTCCAGCCATGGCGACCCCACCTCCACACGAACGGCCGGCATTTTACCCGATCGCCGCCCCCGCGTGAAGCCGGCAGGCAATGCGGAAATCTTTACGCGGCTTCACGCCTCGCCCCGCGCGACCGCGGGCAGCAGGCCGCCGGCCAGCAGCAGCCGCTTCTGTCGCGGCGAGAGCGCGGCGGCGACGCGGAAGGCCGTGCCCTGCGTCAGGTTCCGCACCTCGGCGGCGCCGTCGCCCGCGACCGCCTGCCGCAGCCCGGCGATCGCCAGCCGGTCGCCGGCAGCGACGCGGTCGCAGTCGGCCGGGTCGGCAAAGACGAACGGCACGATGCCGAAGTTGATCAGGTTCGCGCAGTGAATGCGCTCGATGCTTCGGGCGATCACGGCCTTCACGCCCAGGAACATCGGGCAGAGCGCGGCGTGCTCGCGGCTCGATCCCTGGCCGTAGCTTTCGCCGGCCACGATCACGTTGTGGCGGCCGGCGTCGCGGTTGGCGGCGGCGTTGCGGGAGAAGGCGGGGTCCACGTGCTCGAAGACGTACTTGGCGTACTGCGGCACGTTGGAGCGGTACTTGAGCCGCGCGCCGGCCGGCATGATGTGGTCGGTGGTGATGCGGTCGCCCACCTTGATCGCGGCCACGCCGTCCAGCGCCTCGGGCAGCGGCCCGTTGGCCGGCACGGTGCCGATGTTGGGACCGCGCACGACCGGCGTGCCCGGCACGCCGCGGCCGGCCGTCTCGCGGAAGAGGAACAGGCTGTCCTCGATCGCGAAGGCGGCGGGCTCGTCCACGCGCGGCAGGTCCGGCAGCTTGCGCGGGTCGGCGAACGCGCCGGCCAGCGCGGCGGCGGCCGCCGTCTCGGGACTCACGAGGAACACCTGGGCCGACTGCGTCCCGCTGCGGCCCTCGAAGTTGCGGTTGCTCGTGCGCAGGCTCACGGCGTCGGTGCCCGGCGACATGTGGTTGCCGATGCAGAAGCCGCAGGCGTTCTCGAGCAGGCGCACGCCGGAGGCCAGCAGGTCGGCCAGCAGCCCCTCGCGCGCCAGCATCAGCACCACCTGCCGCGAGCCGGGTGCCACGCCGACCTCGACGTCCGGGTGAATGCGCCGGCCGCGCAGCAGCAGCGCGACGGTCTTCAGGTCGCGGTAGGAGGCGTTCGTGCAGGAACCGATCAGCACCTGGTTCACCTTGCGGCCGGCCAGCGAGGCGACGGTGGCGATGTTGCCGGGCGAGTGCGGGCACGCGGCCAGCGGCTCCAGCCCGGAAAGATCGATGTCCAGCGTGCGTTCGTACGCCGCGCCCGGATCGGCCGCGAGTTCGGTCCAGTCGCCGCCGCGCCCCTGCGCCTCGAGAAACCGGCGGGTGACGGCGTCGCTCGGGAAGACCGACGTGGTGACGCCCAGTTCGGCGCCCATGTTGGCGATCGTGGCGCGCGCCGGCACGTCCAGCGTCGCCACGCCCGGCCCGCCGTACTCGAGCACGCGGCCGACGTTGCCCTTGGTGCCGTAGACCGACAGGACCTTCAGGATCACGTCCTTGGCCGAGACGCCGGGTTGGAGCCTGCCCGCAAGGCGCACGAGCGTCACGGCCGGCCAGGCCAGGTAGAAGGGGCCGCCCCCCATGGCCACGGCCACATCGAGCCCGCCGGCGCCGACGGCGAACATCCCGATGCCGCCCCCGGTCGGGGTATGCGAATCGCTGCCGAGGAGCGTCTTGCCGGGCCGGCCGAAGCGCTCGAGGTGGAGCTGGTGGCAGACGCCATTGCCCGGGCGCGAGAAGACGATGCCGTAGCGCTGCGCGACGCTCTGCAGGAAGGCGTGGTCGTCGGCGTTCTCGAAGCCGACCTGGATCGTGTTGTGGTCCACGTAGCTCACCGCCAGTTCGGCGCGCACGCGCTCCAGGCCCATGCTCTCGAACTGCAGGTAAGCCATCGTGCCGGTGGCGTCCTGCGTCAGCGTCTGGTCAATGCGGAGGGCGACCTCCGCGCCCGGCCTCCGGTCGCCGGACACGCCGTGTGCGTCCAGGATCTTCTCGACGATGTTGCGCGGTGCCGCTGCTGTCCTGCCGTTTGCCATACTGCGAAGGATACCCCTCCCCGCGGCGGAGCGTCAAGAAACGGCACCATCTATCCGGCGTTCACGTACACGTTCACGTTCACGTTCACGTGACACGTGTCTGTCGTGTACGTGTACGAGAACGGGCACGGGAACGGCGGAGCAGCCGCTTGACACACCCCACACCGCCGCGCGAACATGACCGTCGCGATGAGCGAGTGGACGGAGATGATCGACGACCTGACGGCGTACGTGCGCTGGCGCCGCGAGACCGGCGCGCGCGCCGAGGAGTTCGAGCCGGAGACGGCGAAGGCGTTCTTGCGTTCGGTGTCGGGTGTCGGGTGTCCGGTGTCCGGAACCCGGAACCCGGAACCCGGGGCCCCGCGACCCGCCACCCGCCACCCGCCGGTGCCCGATCCCGAACTCCGCATGCCGCACTCGGCACCCGGCACCCCGGAAGCGCGGCGGACGGAGCTGGCGAACATCGCCGCGAAGCTCGCGGCCTGCACGCGCTGCGAGCTCTGCCGCCAGCGCAAGCAGGTCGTGCCGGGCCAGGGCAATCCGCTCTCGCCGGACGTGATGTTCGTGGGCGAGGCGCCCGGCGCGGACGAGGACGCCCAGGGGCTGGCGTTCGTGGGCGCCGCCGGCCAGTTGCTCACGAAGATGATCGCCGCCATGGGCTACGCGCGCGAAGAGGTCTTCATCGCCAACATCTGCAAGTGCCGCCCGCCGAACAACCGCCCGCCGGCACCCGACGAGATGAACGCCTGCCTGCCCTACCTGCGGGAGCAGATCGCCGTCGTCCGGCCCAAAGTCCTGGTGGCCATGGGCGCCACCGCCGTCAAGGCGCTGCTGGAGTCGAGCCGCGGCATCTCCCAGTTGCGCGGCACCTGGATGACCTACGCGGGCATCCCGCTCATGCCCACCTTCCACCCCGCCTACCTGCTGCGCCTGGCGTCGGCCAAGCACGAGGCGTGGTCGGACCTGAAGAAGGTCTTGGAGAAACTGGGCAAGCCCGTGCCTGCGAAGAAGGCTGTCGGGGTTTAGGCTGCAGGCTGTCAGGCAGACGGCGCCAGCTTGCGCAGCGCCGGGTCAGGCTTTCGCCAGCCTGGCCTTGAGCGCATCGAGTTCGGCGCGGAGCGCATACGGGAGCTTGGCGCCGTAGGGCTTGTAGGACTCCTCGATGCTGGCGACCTCCTTCTTCCAGCCCTCGACGTCCACGCGCAGCAGCTCCTGCATGTCGGCCGCCGTGACCTTGGTGCCGCTCACGTCGATGGCGTCGGCTGCCGGCAGGATGCCGATCGGCGTCTCGACCGCCGCGGCGGTGCCCTCGATGCGTTCGCAGATCCACTTGAGCACGCGGCTGTTCTCGCCGTAGCCCGGCCAAAGCCACTTGCCTTCGGCCGTCTTGCGGAACCAGTTCACGAAGAAAACCTTGGGCAGTCTGTCCGCCGGCGCGCGCAGGCCGAAAGTCAGCCAGTGCAGGAAGTAGTCGCCCATGTGGTAGCCGCAGAAGGGCAGCATGGCGAACGGATCGCGCCGGAGCACGCCGGCCTGGCCAAGCGCGGCGGTGGTCGTCTCCGACCCGGCCGCAGCGCCCATGAAGACGCCGTGGTTCCAGTTGTAGGCCTGGTTGACCAGCGGGATGGTCGAGGGCCGGCGTCCGCCGAAGAGGAACGCGTCGATCGGCACGCCGGCCGGATTTTCCCACTCGGCGGCGATGACGGGGCACTGGCCGGCGGGGGCGGTAAAGCGCGCGTTGGGGTGCGCGGCCTTGACCGGCTTGCCGTCCTTGTCCTTCCGGTCCGGCGTCCAGTGCTCGCCCTTCCAGTCGATCGCGTGCGCCGGCGCGGGCACGCCCATGTCCTCCCACCAGATGTCGCCGTCGTCGGTGAGGGCGACGTTGGTGAAGATCGTGTTGCGCGTGATGGTGTCCATCGCGTTCGGGTTGCTGCTGCGGCTGGTGCCGGGCGCGACGCCGAAGAAGCCGTACTCGGGGTTGAGCGCGTACAGCCGGCCGTCCTCGCCGAGGCGCATCCAGTTGATGTCGTCGCCCACGCACTCCACCTTCCAGCCCGGCAGGGTCGGCTGCATCATGGCCAGGTTGGTCTTGCCGCAGGCGCTCGGGAAGGCGGCGCCGATGTAGTAGGCCTTCTTCGCGGGCGAGGTGAGCTTGAGGATCAGCATGTGCTCGGCCATCCAGCCCTCCTTGCGGGCCAGCACCGAGGCGATGCGCAGGGCCAGGCACTTCTTGCCGAGCAGGGCGTTGCCGCCGTAGCCGGAGCCGAACGACCAGATCGCGCCCTCCTCCGGGAAGTGGGCGATGTACTTCTTGGCCGGGTCGGGCTCGCAGGGCCAGGGCACGTCCTTCTGGCCTTTCTTGAGCGGCGCGCCGACGGAGTGCAGGCAGGGCACGAAGTCGCCGTGCTCGCCCAGGGCCTCCAGCGCGGCCTTGCCCATGCGGGTCATGATGCGCATGTTGACCACGACGTAGGGCGAGTCGGTGAGCTCGATGCCGACCTTGGCCACGGGCGAGCCGACCGGGCCCATCGAGAACGGGATCACGTAGAGCGTGCGGCCGCGCATGCAGCCCTTGTAGAGCGCGCGCAGCTCGGCCTTCAGCTCCTCCGGATCGCGCCAGTTGTTCGTGGGGCCGGCGTCCTCGCGGCGGGTGGTGGCGATGTAGGTGCGGTCCTCGACGCGCGCCACGTCCGAGGCATGCGAGCGGGCCAGGTAGCAGCCCGGACGCTTGGCGGGATTGAGCGGCGTGAAGGTGCCGGCCTTCACCATCAGCTTGCAGAGGCGGTCGTACTCCTGCTGCGACCCGTCGCACCAGTATACCTTGTCCGGCTTGCAGAGCTTGACGGTCTCGTTGACCCAGGCCAGCAGCTTCTTGTTCGCGGTCGGCGTTTTCATGCTTCTCCCCGTTGCGTGGCCGCGGCCGGTCGCACGCGCGTCGGCCCGCGGAAGTCGGCGCACTCTACCGGAAGCCTCCCCCCAGTGCAAGGACGAACGACAGGACGAACGGGGCCTAAGTGACGTCGATGCTGGTCAGCGCGTGCCAGCCGTCCACCGGCAGATCGGCGCGCAGGCGACCACGTCGCCGGCGGCCGCTGTCACCCGATCCCGCCCAGCGCCGCCCGCCAGGCGTCCTCGCCGGTGGCGTCGTTCTCGGGCACGACCAGCGACAGCGTCATGCGCCGCGGGTCGAAGAGGTCCGCCGCCAGGCGGCGGATGTCGTCGGCCGTCACCGCCATCAGCTTCGCGAGCACCTCGGACGGCGGGACGAAACGGCCGTAGTGCACGAGCGTCTCGCCGATCCACTGCATGCGGCTGCCGGTGCCCTCCAGGCCGAGGCGGAACTGGCCCTGCAGGTACTCGCGGCTGCGCTGCAGCTCGGCGCGGCCGACGCTCTGCGTGCGCAGGCGCTGCGTCTCGCGGGCGATCAGGCGCAGGGCGGCGGCGGCGCGTCCGCGGTCCAGGCCGGCGGAGACGGTCATCGCCCCGGTCTCGTCGAAGAGCTGGAAGCTGGACTGCACGGCATAGGCCAGCCCGTGCTTCTCGCGCACGATCTGGAAGAGCCGCGAGCTCATGTTCTCGCCCAGGATGCCGTTCAGCAGCCGCAGCGTGAAGCGGCGCTCGTCGTGCCGGCCGAAGCAGCGGAAGCCGATGGCGGCATGCACCTGCTCGATCTTGCGGCGCGCGAGGCGCAGGCGGTCCTGCGGCACGCCGCGGCCGGCGGGCGGCGCGGCCGGCGGCCGCCGGGCCGACAGCCGGCCCACGGCGCCGCGCACGAGCCGGACGCACGCCTCGTGCTCCAGCCGGCCGGCGAGGGCGAAGACGGTGACCGGCGGGCGGTAGTGCCGGCGGCGGAAGGCGTCGAGCGCGTCGCGCGTGATCGTGCGCAGCGAGCGCTCGCTGCCGGTCAGCGGCCGGCCGAGCGGGTGGCCGCGCCAGAGGCCGGCCATGAGCTCCTCCTGCACGACGTGCTGCGGCTGGTCGTGGCACATGCGCAGCTCCTCGACGATCACGCCGCGCTCCTTGTCCATCTCCGCCGGCGCCAGTTTCGGCTCGCGGTACATGTCGGCCAGGACGTCGAACGCCTCGGCCAGCCGCTCGTGCGGGATGCGCGCGTAGTAGCAGGTGCAGTCCTCCTGCGTGTAGGCGTTGAGGTAGCCGCCGCGGCCCTCGATGGCCTGCGAGATCTCCCGGGCGCTGCGTCGCCGCGTGCCCTTGAAGAGCATGTGCTCGATGAAGTGGCTGGCGCCGGCCACGGCCGGCGTCTCGTGCCGGCCGCCGACGCCGACCCAGATGCCGAGGCTGACGCTCTCCGCGTCGGGCTGCGGCGCGGTGATCACCCGCGCGCCGTTGTCCAGGGCCGTGATGCGCACATTGTCGAGCATGGATTCCGCGTCCTCCCTACCCCGCCGCGGCGAGGAGTTCGGCGAGGGTGGTCTTGCCGTCGTAGAGCGCCTTGCCGGCGATGGCGCCAAGGAGGTTGGGCCGGCCGAGCGCGGCCAGCGCCCGCACGTGCGCCGGCGCGCTGACGCCGCCGGAGGCGATCACGCGGCAGGCGGCCGCCGCGCAGATTTCGTCCAGTGCGGCGACGTTGGGGCCGGCGAGCATGCCGTCCGTCGCGGTGTCGGTGTAGACGAGCGTCGCCACGCCGGCGGCGGCGGCGCGGCGCGCGAGGTCGGTCGCGGCCGTGGCGGTGGTCTCCACCCAGCCCTTCACCTGCACCAGGCCGTTGCGGGCGTCGATGCCCACGGCGATGCGGTCGCCGAACTGCTGCACGAGGCGCGCGAGCGCCGCGGGATCGGCCAGCGCGCGCGTGCCGATGATGGCGCGCACGGCGCCGGTGTCGAGCAGGCGGCGCACGTCGTCGTCGGTGCGCAGGCCGCCGCCGGCCTCGACCGGGCCGTCGAAGGCCTTCACGATCGCGGCCACGGCCTCCAGGTGCCGCGGCGCGCCGGCAAAGGCGCCGTCGAGGTCGACCACGTGCAACGCCTGGGCGCCCTCGGCGCGCCAGCGGCGCGCCATGGCGGCCGGGTCGTCGGAATAGACGGTGGCGTCCTCGGCGCGGCCCTGCCGCAGCCGGACGCACTTGCCGGCCTGCAGGTCGATGGCGGGGAGGATGAGCACTAGATCCTTCCCTTGCTGGACGGCACGCCCTTCTCGCGCGGGTCGCGCTCGACCGCCTGGCGCAGGGCGCGCGCAAAGCCCTTGAAGACCGACTCGAAGGCGTGGTGGACCTCGTCGCCGTACAGGTGGCGGATGTGCAGGTTCATCCGCGCCTGCACGGCCAGCGCGCGGAAGAACTCCTCCACGAGCCGCACGTCGAAGTCGCGGATGCGGCGGGTGCGGTTGGCCACGGCATAGACCAGGAACGGCCGGCCGCCCAGGTCGAGCGCCACCTGGCTGAGCGACTCGTCCATGGGCAGCAGGCACCAGCCGTAGCGCCGGATGCCTTTGCGGTCGCCCAGCGCCCGGTCGAGGCAGGTGCCCAGCACGAGGCCCAGGTCCTCCACCGTGTGGTGGTAGTCCACCGGCAGGTCGCCGCGGGCCCGGATCGTCAGGTCGAGCAGCGCGTGGCGGCCGAGAAGCTCCAGCATGTGGTCCAGGAACGGCATGCCGGTGGCCACCGTGCATCGACCGGTGCCGTCGAGGTCGAGCGTCACGGCGATATCCGTCTCGCGCGTCTTCCGGTGCTCGCTGGCGCGGCGTGTCTGCATGGGCGTTCTCCCGTCGCGCACTCTTTTTACCAGAACCCGGCGCGGCGGGGAATGCCGAAGGCGAGGGCCGCAGCTTCGCCATTGACTTCGCGCAGGCGCTCGGGCATGTTGGCGCGATTCGCATGCCGGACCGGCGAGCCCGGCGTGGACGGGACGCCGGTGCGTCCCGGGAGGTGGGCCATGATCCGCCGCTTCAAGCTGGACCAGGGACGCGTGGTGGAGGCGGCCGACGACGCCGCGGCGCCGATCCTGCTGTGCGTCGAGCCCACCGACGCCGAGCGCGACCTGCTGGTCACCCAGCACCAGATCGATCCGCACAACCTCACCTCGGCCTTCGACCGCGACGAACTGCCGCGCGTGGAGCTGGACGTCAACCACCTGGTGGTCATCTTCAAGCATCCCCGCCGCTACCAGGCGCAGGACAACTTCCTCTTCCGCATCAACTCCGTCGGCCTGTTCCTCTACAAGGAGCGCCTGATCGTGCTGGCGCCGGCCGACATGTCCATCTTCGAGGGCCGCACGTACACGAAGCTGCAGAGTCTGCAGATGGTCTTCCTGCGCATCCTGTCGAGCTGCGTGTCCCATTTCTACGGCCACCTGCAAGTCATCAACGACATCGCCAGCGAGCTCGAGCCGCAACTGGTCAAGTCCATGGAGAACCGCCACCTGCTCCAGATGTTCAGCATCGAGAAGAGCCTGGTCTACTACGTGAACGCCATCAGCGCCAACGGCCGCGCGATCGAGCGGCTGAAGACCAACGCCCGCAACGACCGCACCGAGGGCCTGTCGCCCGAGATGCTGGAGACGGTGGACGACCTGGCGATCGAGAACGCCCAGTGCCTCGAGCAGGCCCAGGTCTACGCCAACGTCTTCACCGGCCTGATGGACGCGCGCGCCTCGATCGTCAACAACAACCTCAACGTGCTGATGAAGCACCTGACGGTCATCAACGTGGTGTTCATGCCGCTCAACGTGCTGGCGAGCATCGGCGGCATGTCGGAATACACGATGATGACCAGGGGGCTTCCCTGGCCGCTCGCCTACTGCCTGTTCATGCTCGGGCTGCTGGCGATCGGATGGGCCACCTACTTCGTGCTGCGCCGCTTCGAGCGTCGCGCGGCGCGGTGACCGGGAAAGGGCGGAGACGCGATGCGCACCGGATGGCGGACGATGGGGCGGAGCTTCCTGGTGGCGACGGCGGCACTGTGCGGCGCGCGCGGCGCGGCCGACGCGCCGGCAGGCGCCGGCACCGGCATCACCGTCACCGTCACGGCGCGCAAGTGGACCGAACCGCTCCAGGACGTGCCCGGCGCGGTGACCGTCCGGAGCGCCGACCGGCTGGCCGCCGACGGCGCGACCGGGACGCGCGACGCGGTCCGCGACGTGCCCGGCCTCACCCTCGGCGCGTTCGGCACGCGGCGCCTCACCTTCCCCTACGTGCGCGGACTCGGCTCGGGCCGCAACGTCCCGGCCGTCACCACCTGCGTGGACGGCGTGCCGCAGCTCTCGTTCAACACCGCGGAGCAGATGCTGCTCGACGTCGACCGCGCCGAGTTCCTGCGCGGCCCGCAGGGCGCACTCTACGGCCGCAACTCGCTGGGCGGCGTGATCAACCTCGTGCCGCGGCCGCCGGCGCAGGCGCCGGCCGGCTTCGTGGCCCTTTCCGGCGGCAGCGACGGCTTGTTCGGCGCCCGCGGCGGGGCCGAAAGCCCGCTGGGCCTCGGCGACCTCTCCGGCGGCCTGAGCGGCGGGTACGAGCGGCGCGACGGCTACACGAAGAACGACCTCACCGGCCGCCGGCTCGACGACCGCGAGGCGTTGTTCGGCCGCGCCCGCCTCGACTGGTCCGGCCAGGACCCGTGGCGGTTCCGCCTGAGCGTCACCGCCGAGCGCGACCGCGACGGCGACTACGCGCTCTACGATCTCGGCAGCCTGCGCGCCAGCCCGCACCACGTCCGGCGCGATTTCGAGGGCTCCACCGAGCGCGACCTCGTGCAGCCGGTCTTCACGGCCGAACGGCGCGGCGAAGCCGCCGACTTCACCTCCATCACCGCGTACCAGTGGTGGCGCACGCGCGACACGACCGATCTCGACTGCTCGCCGTTCGACTGGATCCGCTCCGACGACGTCTCGCGGCAGAGCGCCTGGATCGAGGAGCTGCGGCTCGCCTCCCCGGCCCACGCGCCCGTGCGCCTGCACGACCGGCTCACGCTGCGCTGGCTCGCCGGCCTCTTCGCCTTCGTCTCCGAGGAGACGCGCCGGGCGACGAGCGACTACCGCCAGGACTTCGTGAACGCCTTCTACCTGGGGTATGTCCCGCCGTTTCAGCAGCACAACGACGCCGACCTGCTGGACCGCGGCCTGGGCCTGTTCGGCCAGACGACCCTGGCGCTCGACGAGCGCCTCGAACTGGGTTTGGGCCTGCGCGCCGACTTCGAGCACCGGTCGGCCGACCTGCGCGGCTACGGCGTGCCGCCCCTGCCGCCGCCGTTCGTGACCACCCTGGACACCAGCGCCGAACGCGACTTCCGCCAGCTCAGCCCGCAAGCGTCGCTCGGCTTCCGCCTCACCCCCGAGATGCTGGCCTACGTGCAGGCGGCCAAGGGCTGCAAGTCCGGCGGCTTCAATGCCGTGGCCCCGCCCGGCAAGACCTCCTTCGACGACGAGACGAGCTGGAACTACGAGGCCGGGCTCAAGACCGAGTGGTTCGACCGCCGGCTGACTGCCAACGCCGCCGTGTTCCACACCGCCTGGCGCGACCTGCAGCTCGACGTCCCGGCCGGCCTGCCCAACCAGTACTACATCGACAACGCCGGCCGCGCGACCAGCCGGGGCGTGGAACTCGAACTCGGCGGCCGGCCGTGTGAACGGCTGGAGCTCTTTGCCGGCGGCGCGCTGCTGGACGCCGAATTCCGCTCCGGCAGCCAGTCGGGCGGCATGCCGGTGACGGGCAACCACCTGCCGTTCGCCCCGCGGGCGACCTGGCACGCCGGCGCCCAGTACACGCAGCCGTTGTCCGGGGACGTGCGCGCCTTCGCGCGCGTCGAGACCGTCGGCACGGGCCGGTTCTTCTACGAGCCCTCCAACGGCGCGTCGCAGGGCGCCTTCGCGCTCACCGACGTGCGGCTCGGCATGGCCGCCGGCAACTGGCGCGTGGAGGGCTGGGTGAAGAACCTGTTCGACCGCGACTACGTGCCGCTGGCCTTTCCCTTCCCCCTGCCCGGCGCCATCCCGTCCGGCTACGTGGGCGAATCCGGCGCCCCGCGGACGCTCGGCGTCTCGCTCACGCGGACGTTCTAGCCGCCCGCTTGCGGCCCATCCAGGGGCACTGGTCCTTCGAAGGCATCCGCAGGCGCCGCGGTTGCGGCCGGCGGCGGGCGGGTGTATGCTCCCGGCGCGTGGTGCGTGTTCCATCCCGGAGGTGCGTCATGAGGCGTTCCATGTTGTGGCAGGTGGCGGCGGGCGCGGGCCTGGCCGCGGCGCTGGCGGCGGCGCAGGGCGGCACGGAGATCGGGTTCGTCGAGGAGTTCGCGCTGGCGACCAACCGCGACCTCGCGATCCAGCAGCTCGTGCCCGGCACGGACGAGTTCTACTTCTACACCTGCCTCCAGTTGCAGAACACCGGGCAGGCGGCCCGGGTCGGCCCGCTGCTCACCCAGTGGGTCAAGCTCCACGGCGAAACCGAGCGCGCCAGGGAGATCCGCAACCGCCAGATGCTGCTGACCTACCGCCAGAACCCGCAGGCGACGCTGGATTACCTCCGGCGCGAGGAGGGCCTGGCCTTCAACCACGCGCGCGAGCAGGCCGCGCAGAAGAACCAGTACCCGGCCCGGCTCGACCCGGCGCTGACCGCCCGCGACACGCTCGCGAAGAACGCCCTCGGCCGCCCGGCGCTTTCCGGCTTCACCGACGCCGCGCTGGAATGGCTCGCCACGCAGAACCTCTCGCCCGAGCAGCGCCGCGCCCTGCTCCAGCGCCTGGCCGACCCGGACATCGGCGACCTGCCCGACCTGATCGTCGCCGACCTCAAGCGCCTGGACAGCGGCGGCTTCGGCAGTCTCGCCATCCACGGCCGCCTGACGCTCGAACAGCTCAACGCCTGCGCCGCGCGGATGCCCGAGCTGGCGGCCAACGACCGCTTCGTCGAGCCGTGCGTGCGCCGCCTGCGCCCGCCGGAGGACTCGCCCTGGACCTGGGATCCGGCCGCCCGCCGCGCCTACCTCGACCGGCTCTGGGGCTTCGTCGAAAAGCTGCCGGCCTCGCAGAACTCGCTCAAGGCCCACGTGCTCCACCACCGCCTGGCCTTCGACCGCACGCAGGACGTGTACGACCGCGATCGCTTCCTCGCCTACCTGAAACTCCCGCGCAACCAGTTCTACGTCAAGCCGCTCTACCGCCAGCAGGCGGCCGAGGCGCGCCTCGCCTTCGCCGACCTCGGCCGCGACTACGAGGCCTGGACCGGCCTGAAGCCGGTCGGCGACGACGAGTCGCTCGTGCGCGACTACCTCGCGCGCTTCCTCGCCGACGCGCCCGACTACAATGCCTTTGCCGAGTTCCTGGACGACGCCTACGTCAAGGAGGTCTTCGCCGAGACCAAGCTCCTGGCCGGCGTCGGCAGCCCCGACCAGTGGTACAACCTCCTGCCGCCCGCGAAGCAGCAGGCCCTGCGCGACCGCGTGGACCTCGCGCTGCTGCCGCAGAACCCGTCCTGGATCGGGCCCGACGAGCCCGTCAAGCTGCGCGTGGCCGTCAAGAACGTGCCGCGCCTGACGGTGCAGGTGTTCGAGATCGACGCCTTCCGCTACTTCCAGGAGAACGACCAGCTCACCACGGCGGTCGACCTCGACGGCCTCGCGCCCGGCACGGAGCGCGTGCTGGAGTTCCGCGAGCCGGCCCTGCGGCGCCACGTCGAGACGATTGACGTGCCGGCCGGCGGCGGCCGCGGCGTCTGCGTGGTCGAGCTGATCGGCGGCGGCGTCAGCAGCCGCGCCGTGATCCGCCGCGGCCGCCTGGTCTGCTCGCAGCGCGTCGGCGCCGCGGGCCACGTCTTCACCGTCTTCGACGAGAAGCGCAACCAGGTGAAGGATGCCCGCCTGTGGGTCGGCGGCACGGAATACGGCCCGGACAAGGACGGCCGCGTCACCGTCCCCTTCACCACCGGCCGGGAGACGCCGGCGCCCATGCCGCGGCCGGTGCCGGTGACGGCGCGCGGCGAGGCGGTCCGGCCGGCGCCGATGCCGGCCGCCTCCGGCCGCACGCTGGTGCGCGTCGGCGCGTACGCCGAGCCGGTCCGCTTCGACCGCGAGACGGAGAGCTACCGGCTCGACGCCGGCTTCTGGCTCGATCGCGAAGCGCTCGTCGCCGGCGGCTCGGCCACGGTCGTGATCCGGCCCGCGCTGCTCTGCGCCGGCCGGCCGGCCGACCTCGCGCTGCTCGAGGAGACGGTGCTCGAAGTGCGCGCCGTGGACGCCGAGAACGTCGCCAGCACGCAGCGCCGCACGGACCTGCAGTTCGACAACCGGCGCGAGTACGTGCATGCCTTCGCCGTGCCCGAGGGCTCCCGCCGCGTCGAGATCTCCCTGCGCGGCAAGGTGCGCAACCTCTCGATGACGCGCGACGACCGTGTCGCCGACTCCGCCGCCTTCGCCTGCAACGGCCAGGACGCCGGCCAGCAGACCTTCGCCTGCTACCTGCGCCACCTGCCCGACGGCTGGCGCATCGAGGTGCGCGGCAAGTCCGGCGAGCCCCGGGCCGGCCAGGTCGTGAACCTGCGCCTGAAGCACCGCGACTTCACCGAGGACGTGCGCGCCACGCTGCAGACCGACGACGCCGGCCGCCTCGACCTCGGCCCGCTCGACGATCTCGTTTCGCTGGGCGCCGCGCCCGCCGGCCAGGCCGAGCGCACCTGGACCCTCCAGCGCGAGGCGGCCGACTACGACGGCGACCTGGCGGTGCGCCTCGGCCAGGCCGTCGAGCTGCCGCTGGCCACCGACCGCCTCGCCGGCGGCGACCCGGCGCGGGCGGCGTCGCTCTACCTGCTGGCGCCGGACGGTTCCTACGTCGCCGACGAGCGCGCCTGCCTGGCGCTCGAGGGCCGGGCGCTGGCGCTCCGGAACCTGCCGGCCGGCCGCCACCGCCTGCGCTTCAAGGACACGGGCCAGATCGTCTCCGTCGCCGTGTACGACGCGCCGGTCGTGGCCGGGCTGGTGGTGGCCAACACGCGCGTGGTCGAGACGGGCGACGCCCAGCCGGCGCGCATCGTGAACGTCGGCGCCGACGACCAGAACGTGCGCGTGCAGGTCGCCCACGCGACACCCGCCACGCGCGTGCACGTGCTCGGCCGCTGGTCGTGGGCCGACGGCCTTCCCGCCGGCCTGGCCTTCCGCGGCCCGAAGCGCGCGCCCGTGCCGTGGGGCCCGCCGCAGTCGCTCTACGTCTCCGGCCGCAACATCGGCGACGAATACCGCTACATCCTCGAACGCCGCTTCGCGGCGCGCCAGGCCGGCAACATGCTCGACCGCCCCAGCCTGCTGCTGACGCCGTGGAGCACGCGCGAGACCGTCTCGGAGAGGCAGGCCGCACAGGCCGGCGACCTGTACCAGATGCTGGCCGCCGAGCCTGAATCGCTGAAGGGCGCGGCCTACGCCGGCCGCGCCGCGTTGCGGCGCGGCGGCGGCATGGGCGGCGGCGCGGCCGGCGGCGCGGCGGAGACGCTCGACTTCCTGCCCGGCCCGGCGCTCGTGGCCGCCAACCTGGCGCCGGACAAGGACGGCATCGTGAGCGTGCCGCGCGCGGCCTTCGGCTTCCGCGGCCAGGTGTATGCCGTGTTGTGCGACGGCGCCAACTGGGCCTGCCGCGAGCTGGCGCTGCCCGACGCGCCGCTGGCGCCGCGCGACCGCTGCCTGCGCCGCGTGCTGGCCGTGGACCAGCACCTCGTCGAGCGCAACATCGTCACCCCGCTGGCCGGCCAGGGCACGTTGACCATCGAGGACGTGCGTTCCACGCGCCTGGAGCTCTACGATTCGATCGCCAAGGCCTTCCGGCTCTTCCAGACGCTGCACGACGACGCCTCGCTGCGCGAGTTCGCCTTCGTGACCGACTGGCCGAAGCTGCCCGAGGCGCGCAAGCGCGAACTCTACGCCAAGTACGCCTGCCACGAGCTGGACTACTTCCTGTTCCGCAAGGACCCGGCGTTCTTCGGCCAGGTCGTCAAGCCGTTCCTGGCGCAGAAGAAGGACCAGCAGCTCGTGGACGACTGGCTGCTGGGCCGCGACCTCGGCCGCTACCTCGAACCGTGGGCGTTCGGCCGCCTGAACTTCTTCGAGCGCATCCTGCTGGCCCAGCGCCTCGCGGCGCAGCAGGCGGGCATCGCGCGCCACGTGCGCGAGCGCTACGAGCTGCTGACGCCCGATCCGGAGGAGGAGGCGCGGCGTTTCCTGGTGGCCCTGCAGGGCGGCGGCCTCGAGCAGGCCGCGGCATCGCCGGCCGGCCCGGCCACGGCGGCCGGCGCGTTCCTCGCGCCGCAGGATGCCGCCGACGGCGGGCTGGCGTTCGCCAAGCGCGACGAGGCCCGGGCGATGGCCGCGCCCCCCATGGCGCCGGCCGTCGCCAACCTGGCTTTCGCGCGCAAGGCCGCGCCCATGGCCGCGGCCGAGAAGGCCAAGGACGGCAAGCCCGCCGAGGACAAGGATCAACTGGCCGCCGCGAACATGGACAACGCCTTGCAGGAGGCGGGCGAGCAACTGGGCGCCGACCGCGGCCGGCGCGAGAAGCTGCGGCAGATGTACCGCAGCCCGGGCACGACCAAGGAATGGGTCGAGACGCACTACTACCGCGTGCCGCTCGGCGAGCAGACGCCCGACCTCGTGCCGGTCAACGCCTTCTGGAACGATTTTGCCGCCTGGGACGGCAAGACGCCGTTCCTCTCGCCGCACGTCACCGCCGCCACGGGCAACTTTACGGAGATGCTGCTGGCGCTGGCCGTGCTCGACCTGCCGTTCGAGGCCGGACGCAACGAGCAGCCGATGCAGGAGACGCGCCTTACGCTCAAGGCCGGCGCGGCGCAACTCGCCTTCCACCTCCAGACCGAGCCGGGCGTAATGCCGGAGGGCGGCCTGCCGCTGCTCGTGGGCCAGAGCTTCTTCGCCGCCGACGACCGTTTCACCTTCGACGGCAACGAGAGGTTCGACAAGTTCGTGACCGGCGAGTTTCTGGCCGGCCGCGTGTATGGCGCCCGTATCGTTCTCACCAACCCCACCAGCGCGCGGCGCAAGGTGCAGGCGCTGCTGCAAATCCCCGAGGGCGCGGTGCCGGTGCAGGACGGCTTCTACACGCGCACGCGCCACGTGCTGCTGGAGCCGTACGCGACGCAGACGCTGGAGTACTACTTCTACTTCCCGGCGGCCGGCCAGTTCCGCCACTACCCGGTGCACGCCTCGCTAGCCAGCGGCACGCTCGCCGGATTCGCGCCGCCGGCGGCCTTCCAGGTCGTGGCGCAGCTCACGAAGGTGGACGACACCTCCTGGCCGTACGTGTCGCAGCACGGCACGGACGAGCAGGTCCTCGCCTACCTCGCGAAGAACAATGTCGAGCGGCTGGACCTGGCCAGGATCGCCTTCCGCATGCGCGACAAGGCGGTGTTCGGCAAGACGCTCGACCTGCTGCGGCAGCGGCGCGTGTACAGCCCGGTGCTGTGGTCCTACGGCATCCTGCACCGCGACGAGGCGGCCGTGCGCGAATACCTGCGCCACGCGGCCTTCGCCGGCCGCTGCGGCCAGTGGCTGGCCAGCGACCTGCTCGACGTGGACGCCGCCGAGCGCTGGACCTACGAGCACAAGGAGTACTGGCCGCTGGTCAACGCGCGCGTCTACCAGCTCGGCGCGCGGCGCCGCATCATGAACGACGGCCTGGCCGCACAGTACCGCGCCTGGCTCGACTACCTCTGCTACCGGCCGGCCTTCACGCCGGCCGAGCAGGTGGCGCTGTCCGTCTACCTGCTGCTGCAGGACCGCGTGACCGAGGCCGCCGGCCGCGCCGGCCGCGTCAAGCCGGCCGACGTCGAGACGGCGTTGCAGCTCGATTACCTCAACGTCTACCTGGCCTTCGCGCGCGCGGCGCCGGACGAGGCCCGCAAGATCGCCGCCCGGTACCTGGACTACCCGGTCGCGCGCTGGCGCGACCTCTTCGCCAACGCCGTCAGCCAGGCCGACGAGATTGCCGGCGGCAGCGCCCGGGTCTCCAACCGCGACAGCCGCGAGGAGGCGCAGGACCAGCTCGCCGCCACGGCGCCAAGCCTCGAACTGACGCTGGACGGCACGGTGCTGACGCTGCGCTACCGCAACCTGTCCGCCGGCCGCGTCTCCTACTACCCGATGGACCTCGAACTGCTCTTCTCGCGCAACCCGTTCGTGCGCGACGACCTCTCGGGCCGCTTTTCGCTGGTGCAGCCGGCGAGGAGCGAGGAGACCGCGCTGCCCGCCGGCAAGGACAGCGTCGAGATCCAGGTGCCCGGCGCGTTCAAGAGCCGCAACCTGCTGGTGCAGGCGGAGGCCGGCGGCATCACGGCGCGGCAGGTGGTGACCCCGCACAGCCTCGACGTGCGCGTGATCCAGTCCTACGGCCAGGTGCTCGTGCGCGCGGCGAAAAGCGGCAAGCCGCTGCCGGCGGTGTACGTCAAGGTCTACGCCCGCTTCCGCGACGGCGCCGTGGCGTTCTACAAGGACGGCTACACCGACCTGCGCGGACGCTTCGACTACGCCTCGCTCAGCACCGACGATCTGGACCGCGTCGAGCGCTTCGCGCTCCTGGTGATGAGCGACGACAACGGCGCCGTCGTGAGAGAGACGACGCCTCCCGGAAAATGAGCGCAGCTCCGGTTCTCTTCCAGCCTTCCTGCCTTCCTGACTAGGAAAGCACCCGCCATGACCCCCGTGCTGCGGACGGTCCTGCTTCTGCTGCTCGCCTGGCTGGCGGCCAACGTGCTGCACGGCCTGTGGATCGGCGTGCGGCGCCGGTTCTGGGAACGGGAAATCCGCCGCGACGCCGCCGGCGTCGCGGCGGACGAGGGTGCCTACACGCTCGGCGACGGCCCGGTGGCCGTCTTGTGGATCCACGGTTTTGCGGACACGCCGCGCACGTTCGGCCGCATGGCCGAGCGCCTCGCCGCCTCCGGCGGCTTCACCTGCCGCGCCATGCGGCTGCCCGGTGCCGCCGAGCCGCTGGCCGCCGCCGCGCGCCAGACGCAGGAGACGTGGCTGGCGGCCGTGGCGCAGGAGGCGGAGGCCCTGCGGCGCAGCCACCGCCAGGTCTGGCTGCTCGGCCATTCGCTGGGCGGCACACTGGCGCTGGCCGCGACGCTGCGCGACCCGGCGCTGGCCGACGGCCTGATCCTGCTGGCGCCGCTGCTCGAGGTGTCGCGGCGCCGCTCGCCGGTGCTGCCGCCGCGCACCTGGTTCCGGATCGCCCGCGTCGCCCTCGCCGGATCGCCGGTCTTCGAATCGTGCTTCCGCGTCAACGCCGTGGCCGCCGACGATCCGGGCTTCGCGTACCATCGCGACCGCTTCATCCCGTTCGCCACCTACCGCAGCCTGTTCGCGCTGCTCGACGAGCTTGCGCCGCGCGCCGGCGACGTGCGCGTGCCGCTCTTCGCCGCACTGGCGGCCGAGGACCGCGTCGTCGACACGCCCGCGGCCGCGCGCTGGCTGGAGAGGGTCGCGTCGCCGAAGGACGTGCGCGTCCTCCCGGACCGCGCCCACGCCCTGCCGCTCGAGGCCGGTTGGCAGGCGCTTACCGACGAGATCGGGCGCTTCCTCCGCGTCGGCGCGCCGCGCTTGGCGCGGGCGGGCCGCTGTGTCATCATGGGGGCCGGAGAAAACGCATGAAGCGCGCCTTCGTCACCGGCATCACGGGCCAGGACGGCTCCTACCTCGCGGAATGGCTGCTGCAGAAGGGCTACGAGGTCCACGGCATGATCCGGCGCTGCTCCACCTTCAACACGCAGCGCATCGATCACCTGTACCAGGACCCCCACATCATGGGGGTGCGCCTCTTCCTGCACTACGGCGACCTCGAGGACGCCGGCCGCCTGACGAAGCTGATGTACGAGCTGAAGCCGGAGGAGATCTACCACCTGGGCGCGCAGAGCCACGTGCGGGTGTCGTTCGACGTGCCCGAGTACACCGGCGACGTCACGGGCCTCGGCACGATCCGGCTGCTGGAGGCGATCCGCGAGACCGGCCTCGGCCGGCAGGTTCGTTTCTACCAGGCCTCCTCCTCCGAGCTGTACGGCCAGGTGTGCGAGACGCCGCAGCGCGAGACCACGCCCTTCCACCCGCGCTCGCCCTACGCCTGCGCCAAGCTCTACGCCTACTGGGCCACGGTCAACTACCGCGAGGCCTACCGCCTGCACGCCAGCAACGGCATCCTGTTCAACCACGAGTCGCCGCGGCGCGGGCCGACCTTCGTGACGCGCAAGATCACCATGGCGGCCGCGCGCATCAAGCTCGGCCTGCAGGACCGGCTCTTCCTGGGCAACCTCGACGCGCGCCGCGACTGGGGCTTTGCCGGCGACTACGTCGAGGCCATGTGGCTCATGCTCCAGCAGGACCACGCGGACGACTACGTGATCGCCACCGGCGAGACGCACAGCGTGCGCGAGTTCTGCGAGGAGGCGTTCGGCATCCTCGGCCTGGACTGGAAGGAGTACGTCCGGCACGACGTGCGCTACGAGCGGCCGAGCGAGGTGGACCTGCTGCTGGGCGACGCCTCCAAGGCGCGGCGCGCGCTGGGCTGGAAGCCGCGCGTGGGCTTCCGGGAGCTGACGCGCATGATGGTCGACGCCGACCTCGGCCTCGCGCGGCAGGAGCTGGCCGTCAGGAACAGCGCCGCAGAGGAAGCGCGGGCATGAACGCTCTGGATCGCGTTTTCGTTGCCGGCCACCAGGGCATGGTCGGTTCGGCCGTCGTGCGGCGGATGAAGGCCGAGGGACTGCCGCCGCCCGTGCTGGGCGACCGGGCGGACGTCGACCTGCGCGATCAGGCCTCGACGCGCCGCTTCCTCGAGAAAACGCGGCCGGGCGCCATCCTGGTGGCCGCGGCGCGCGTGGGCGGCATCGAGGCCAACCGCACGCGGCCGGCCGAGTTCCTGTACGACAACCTGGCCATCGCCGCCAACCTGGTTGACGGCGCCCGGCGCGGCGGCATCCCGCGCGTGCTCTTTCTCGGCAGCTCGTGCATCTACCCGCGGCTGGCGCCGCAGCCGATCGCGGAGGACGCCCTGCTCACCGGCCCGCTCGAACCCACCAACGAGGCCTATGCCATCGCCAAGATCGCCGGCCTCAAGCTGTGCCAGGCCTACCGCCGCCAGTACGGCGTCTGCTTCCACAGCGCCATGCCGACCAACCTCTACGGCCCGGGCGACAACTACGACCTGGCCGGCTCGCACGTCATGCCCGCCATGATCCGCAAGCTCGACGACGCCGCGCGCGCCGGCGCCGCCTCCGTCACGCTCTGGGGCACCGGCACCCCGCGCCGCGAGTTCCTGCATGTGGACGACCTGGCCGCCGCCCTGCTCTTTCTCCTGCGCCTGCCCGACCCGCCGGACTGGGTCAACGTCGGCACCGGCCAGGAGGTCACGATCCGCCAGCTCGCCGAACTCGTGCGCGACGCCGTGGGCGCGCGCTGCGAGCTGGTTTTCGACGCCACCAAGCCGGACGGCACGCCGCGCAAGCTGATCGATTGCTCGCGGCTGCACGGGCTGGGCTGGAAGCCGGAGCTGTCGCTGGCCGAGGGCATCCGCCGCACCGTCGCCTGCTACCGCGAGGAGAAGGCCGCCGGCCGCCTCCGCGGCGGGTGAACAAGGGTTTGACCGGCGCGGGGGACGATGCTATCGTGACGCCTGCTGGGGTGCCGATGGGCAGGCGTATTCTCATTGTCAGCGACGGCAAGGCCGGACACGAAAACCAGGCGCGCGCCCTGTGCGCCGCCCTGGGCGCCGAGCCGGTGGTGGCGCGCGTGGCCTATTTCACGCGTCTGCACAAGGCCATGTCCTTCGCGGCCGACCGCCTCGGCCTGCGGTGGCGCAGCCTGTACGACGTGGCGCCGCACGCCGAGGGCCCGTTTGCCGCGGTCATCGGCGCCGGCTCCTCGACCTTCTACCCCGCCCGGGTGCTCGCCCGCAAGCAGCGCGTGCCGGTCTGCGCCGTGCTCCTGCCGCGCGGCTACCGGCTCGCCGGCTTCACCTGCGTCGTGGCCCCGGCCTTCGACCGTCCGCCCGTGCAGACCAACGTCGTCTCCATCCCGGTCAACCTCACCCGCACCGGCGCCGCCTTCTACGCCGAAGGCGTGGCCGCGTTCCGGCTGCGCCATACGGCGCGCAAGCCGGCCGTCGGCGTGATCCTCGGCGGCCCCAACCGCTTCGCCACCCTGCGCGCCGAGGAGTTGCAGCGCCAGTTTGAGCGGCTGTTCGCCGCCACCGAAGGCTTCGAGCGCTGGGTGACCACCTCGCGCCGCACACCGCACGCGGTCGAGGATCTGGTGGAGCGGACGCCGTTCGACTTCCGCCTGGTCTACAGCCGCGAGCCGTTCAACCCCATCCCGGCCTTCGTCTCGCTGTGCGACACGCTCTTCGTCACCGCCGACTCCACCGGCATGCTCAGCGAGGCGGTCACGCACGGCACGGCGCGCGTGGAAGTGCTGATGAACCTGCGGCGCGCGCCCTCCAAGTACCGGCGGCTCGTGCAGGATCTCACGGAGACGGGCGCGGCACACGTGTTCGACGGCCAGATCGGCGACGCCCGCCGCAAGATCGATCTCGAACCCGCCTTCCAGCGCGTGGCCGAACTGCTCCGCCTGGCGCCGTGACGCTCTTCGCTGCGCCCCGGCGCCTCAGCGCAGAAGGGGCTACTCGTATCCCCGCGGATTCTGCGACTGCCAGCGCCACTGGTCGGCGCACATCTCGTCCACGCCCCGCGCCGCCCGCCAACCGAGCAGGCGCTGCGCCAGCGCGGGATCCGCGTAGCACTCGGCCACGTCGCCCGGCCGACGCGCCACGATCTCGTACGGCACCGGCCGGCCGCTGGCCTTCTCGAACGCCCGCACCATCTCCAGCACGCTGTAGCCGCGCCCGGTGCCGAGGTTGACGGTCACGAGTTCCGTGCGGCCGGCCAGGTGGTCGAGAGCGGCGAGGTGCCCGAGCGCGAGGTCCACCACGTGGATGTAGTCGCGCACGCCCGTGCCGTCGCGCGTCGGGTAGTCGCCGCCGAACACGCGCAGTTTCGGCCGCCGCCCCACGGCCACCTGCGCCACGAACGGCATCAGGTTGTTGGGGATGTCGTTGGGGTCCTCGCCGATGCGGCCGCTGGCGTGCGCGCCCACCGGGTTGAAGTAGCGCAGCAGCGCCACGCTCCAGCCCGGCTCGGCGGCGTGCTGGTCGCGCAGGATCTGCTCCATCATCCACTTCGTCCAGCCGTACGGGTTCGTGGCGCAGGTCGGCGCGTCCTCGCGCAGCGGCACCGCCTCCGGCACGCCATACACGGTGGCCGAGGAGCTGAAGACGATCCGCCTGACGCCGTGCGCCCGCATGGCCTCCAGCAGCACCAGCGTGCCGGTGAGGTTGTTGTGGTAGTAGGCCAGCGGCTTCTGGCTCGACTCGCCCACGGCCTTGAGCGCCGCGAAGTGCATCACCGCGTCGAAGCGCGCGCCCGCGAAGACGCGGTCCAGCGCCGGCCGGTCCAGCAGGTCGGCCCGGTGGAAGGCCGGCTTCCGTCCGGCGATCCCGCCGATCCGGCGCACGGCCTCCTCCTTGCTGTTGCACAGGTTGTCCACGATCGTCACGTCGTGCCCCTGGCCAAGCAGTTCGACGGTCGTGTGGCTGCCGATGTACCCGGCCCCACCGGTGACGAGAATATGCATGGGTTCCCCTTCGCCGGCATGATAGCAGAACGCCGGGGGTGGCCGGTAGCCTTCGTACTCGCGCGCATGCGGAACGCGGCGCTATACTTCCGGCCATGCAGCGTGTTCTCGTCGGCCTCGACATCGGCGGCACCAAGTTCATGGTGGCCGCGGCCGATCCGGTCTCGCTGAAACCCCTGGAGACCGTGCGCGAACCCACGCCCGCCGGCCTGCAGGAAGGGCTCGACCTCCTGCACGGCATGATCGGGCGCGTGGCGGGCGGTGCGGCGATCGCCGGCATCGGCGCCGCCATCGGCGGCCCGCTCGACTGGCAGACCGGCGTCGTCTCGCCGCTGCACCAGCCGGCCTGGCGCGACGTGCCGCTCGGCCGCCTGATGTCCGGACGCTGGTGCGCACCGTTCCGCTGCGACGTGGACACCAACGCCGCCGCGCTCGGCGAGTACCGCTTCGGCGGCTACACGGAGAGCCGCCTGCTCTATCTGACGCTCAGCACGGGCATGGGCGGCGGATTCGTGGTCGACGGCCGCATCTACCGCGGCGGCCTCGGCGGCGCCCACCCGGAGGCCGCCCACCAGGCGATCCCCTTCCGCTGCCGCCACCCCGAGCGCGTGCGGTGCGAGTGCGGCGCGCCCGACTGCCTCGAGGCGCTCGTCTCCGGCAACGGCATCCGCCGCCTCTACGGCAAGCCCGCCGAACAGCTCGACGACGGCGAATGGGCCGAGGTCGCCTGGAACCTCGGCCAGGGCCTCCGCAATCTCGCCGTCCTCTACGCGCCGGACACCATCGCCATCGGCGGCGGCCTCGCGCGGCAGGGCGAGCGCCTGCTCGGTCCCGCGCGGCAGGTGATGACGGACCACCTCAAGCTCGTGCCTGCCCCGCGGGTGGTCGTCTCCAGACTCGGCTATGACACCGCGCTCCTCGGCTCGCTCGTGTTGGCCCAGGAAGCGGCTACCACAACGTCTGCACGTGCGGGTAGCTCCGCAACCGCCGGTCGGCCGTGACCACCGCCATGCGGCCCAGCCGCGCCGCGGCCACGATCAGGCGATCGGCGGGGTCGCGGTGAAACGCGCCGGGCAGCGCAAAAGCCTCGGCCACGGTCTCCAGGTCGATCGCCGCCACCTGCCACCCGTTGGAGCGGACGGCGTCCTGGAACCACGTGCGCCAGTGCGGTTGCACGGCGATCCGCCCCCGTTCGACCAGACAGGCAATCTCCGCCAGGCTGATCGGTGAAACGTGGATCACACTGTCGGTCCGCGTCAGGGCTTGGCGCGCCGCCGGCGACAACGCCTCGGGCGCCGAGACGACCCAGACGATCGCGCAGGTGTCCAACAGCAGATTCATGCCAGGGACCCCCATGCCGAGGAGGGCAACGGATCGGTCAGCCGTCCGCGCAGCATCTTCACACTGCCGCGCGCGGTTCCGAGGCGCGTCCGGTTCGCGGCCGGCCCGGGGGCCGCCGCCGCCACGAGGCGGGCCGCCGGCCGGTTGCGGCGGCAGACCACCACCTCCTCGCCGCGTTCGGCAGCGGTGACATAGGCCGCCAGACTCTCCTTGACCTGGGCAATGTTCGCCGTCTTCATGCCGTTCGCTCCTTCATGGTCATATTGTTGGTCATCTTTACGTCCAAGTCAATCGCCGGAGTCAACCCGCGCATCGCCACCGGCCTGATGACCTCCGGCGCGTCCTGGACGACCTATTCCGGCGTGGCGTTCGAACGCTGGTTCACGGCCCTCGGCGCCACGAAGGCGCGGCCGGCGCGGTCCGCGACGCACGGATCGAGTTCTGGGGCGATGCCACCGGCATGGGCGACGTGCTGGAACCGGTCGCCGATGGCGTGCGGGCGATTCTGCTGGACGCCTGACGTCCGCCGTCTTCTTCTCGTCTGGCATCTCGGCCCTGCACTCGCTATATTTGACCGAGCGTTTCCGGCACGTGCCGGCGGATGATGAATTCGGAGTTCCGCATGTCCACTACCGACCTGAAGGCCGCGTACCGCACGATCATGGACGACCACTTTCCGCCGCGGCTGGAAGTCAGCTTCGGCGACGGCGCCGAGCGCCAGACGCTGGTCTACGAGAAGGTCGCCTGGGTGATCGACGGCGAGAGGAAAGGCCTGCGCTACGGCGAGAATCCCGGCCAGGAAGCCGCGATGTTCAGGCTGGTCAACGGCAACCTCTCCCTGGGCGGCGTGACCAGCATCCAGCCCGGCCGCTGGCTGGCGTCCGACCCCGAACTGCTCCAGTCCGGCAAGCATCCGGGGAAGATCAACCTGACCGACGCCGACAGCGCGCTCAACATCCTGCGCTACCTGACGGACACGCCCTGCGCGGTGATCGTCAAACACAACAACCCCTCCGGCGTGGCCCGGGGCCGCACGCTGGCCGAGGCCTACTTCCGCGCCAACAAGGCCGACCGCGTGGCGGCGTTTGGCGGCTGCATCGCGCTGAACCGCGAGGTGGACGTCGAGACGGCCCGCCTCGTGGCCGAGAACTACGCCGAGGTCGTGGTCGCGCCCGAGTTCGCGCCGGGCGTGATGGAGATCTTCGCCGCGAAGAAGAACCTGCGCGTGATGCGCATCGGCAACATGGCGCGCCTGGCCGAATTCGCCGGCCGGCGGTTCGTGGAGTTCAAGTCGCTGATTGACGGCGGCCTGATCGCCCAGTGGTCGTTCGTGCCCGAGGCGCGCACGCCGGCGCAGATGCAGCCGGCGGCGTGCGAGTACAAGGGCAAGACCTACACCACCTGCCGCGCGCCCACGCCGCGGGAGATGGACGACCTCGTGTTCGGCTGGCTGGTCGAGGCGGGCGTCACCAGCAACTCGGTGCTGTACGTGAAGGACGGCGCCACGGTCGGCGTCGGCACCGGCGAGCAGGACCGCGTCGGCGTGGCCGAGATCGCGCGCGACAAGGCCTACCGCAAGTTCGCCGACTGGCTGGCCTGGGAGCGTTTCCACACGCCGTACAACGAGCTGCAGGACCAGAAGGCGAAGCGCGGCATTGACGAGGAGACGGCCGCGCAGAAGGGCGGCCTGGCCGGAAGCTGTATGGTCTCCGACGCCTTCTTCCCCTTCCGCGACGGCGTGGAGGTCGGCATCCGCGAGGGCGTCACCGCCATCGTCCAGCCCGGCGGCTCGCTGCGCGACTGGGACGCGATCGAGTGCTGCAACGCCGCCAACGTCGCCATGGTCTTCACGGGCCAGCGCAGCTTCCGGCACTAGTAGACGCGCACGATCCCGATCGTCAGGCGGTCCACGCCGTCCAGCGTCGCGACTTCGGCCTTCGGCGCGGGCCGGCCGTTGATCGTCACGCGCGTGGCGCGCAGGCTGGCGCCGTCGCCCTCGCGGCGGATGGCGATCTCGAGCGGCACGACGCGGTAGCCGCCGCGCGCCTGTGCCACGTGGATCAGCCGGCGCAGCGTGAAGGCGTCGCGCAGGCTCGCCGGCAGGTTCGGCTCCACGCGCACGGCCGGCTTGTCCGGATCGTGCAGCGCCAGCCTGAGGCCGGCGAGGCGGTGGAGGATCTCCACGAACCAGTCGACCGAACCGGAGAGGCCGAAGTACATGCCCTTGCCGAAGTGCGGGTCGTCGGGATCGGAGGTGTAGGAAGTGGACGGCGTCTCGAACGGTCCGGCCAGCCCCTCGTCGCGCATGGCCGACAGGATGGGCTTGAGCTGCCGCCAGGCGTTGTCGGTCTCGCCGGGCACGTCCAGCCGGAAGCGGTGCATGAAGATCTGGCCGTGGTGGTACTCGCCGTTCTCCGCGCAGCCGGAGGGCACGACACCCATGCGGCCGGCCAGCCGGCGCGCCTGCTCGTTGTTGCCGACGGGCGTGGAGAAGAGGAGCAGCCCGAGCTTGCCGCGGAACATCAGCGCGTCGGTCGTCCGCAGCAGCCTGCGCACCATGCCGTCCACACCTGCCACGGGCGTGAGGTAGTCGCGCTTCGTTTGCAGCATGGCCAGCGGGTACGACAGCCCGCCCAGGTCGCGACGCGCCAGGCCGTCGAAATCGCGGCCGCGCATGGAGCCCAGCGTGTAGCCGGTCTCGCCGCGGGCGTAGTCCGGCCGCGAGCCGTCGGCGCGGAGCTCGTGGATGGCGTTGACGAAGCCGGCGTGGAAATCGCCGTCGCCGTCCTCCCAGGCGACGCGCACGACGTTGGCGCGCAGGCGGTCGGCCAGGCGCTGAAGCCCCTCGACGCGGCCGGACAGCCCCTGGGCCTGCAGCAGCATCTGCACGGGCCGGGAGCGGCAGAGGTCGGCGATCTCGATCAGGCAAAGGAACAGGTGCGCGGAGAGGCGCACGTGGCCGCCGCGGCCGCGGCCGCGCGTGGCGCCGTCGCCGACGACCGACGTGCCGAACATGTCCACGGGGTCGCACCAGTCGCCGTAGAGCACCTGTGCCAGCCCGTACGGGCTGTCGTTCACGTGCCGCTCGAAGCAGGCCAGGATCTCGAACACGGCCTGCAGCACGGTCTGCGTGCGGTCGCTCCCGACGATGCCGGACTGGATCGGGTTGTCCGGATCGGTCAGGCGGACGGTGGTGACGGTCTCGGCCAGGATGCCGAGGTCGCCGGTTTCGCGCAGGTAGTAGTAGAGGGCGTTGACGAACCAGAGCGGGCTGTCGGTGTACGGCCGGTTGTCGTTGCGCACGGCGACGGTGCGGTCGCGCCAGCAGCTCGGATACTGGCGCGGGTACATGCCGTGCAGCTTCTGGCGCAGCGTGAGCGGCGCGCCGCCCGCCGCCGGCGGTTCGTCGCCCGTGACGTACATGAAGCCGAAGGCGTGGACGAGGTCGGCGCGCACGCGGCCCGGATCCTCCTTGATCTTGGGCCACATGTCCTGCGCGCGGTCGCGCGTGCCGAGCTCGACGCCGTCCGCGAGCCGGGCGCCGTGGGCGCGGCAGTTCTCGTACAGCTCCTTGACGCCGGTCCAGACGGAGTTGGCGTAGCGGCTGACGGCCGGGTCGTTCGGAATGTCCACCTCGAAGGCCGGGTCGGGCCTGGCCGCCGCGGCGGCGGCCGGCCGGCAGACGCGCGCCGCGCCGGGCGTGCGCCGCACGAGGTCGCGGCCGGCGCGGCGGAAGGCGGCGGCCTGTGCGCGGTAGGTGGGCAGCTCGCTGGCCCACAGGCGGCGGAAGTCGGCGCGTGCCGCGGGGTCGGTGACGTAGAGCAGGCTCTGCTCGACGACGGCGGCGGCGCCGGGCGCGAGCGACAGCGCGAAGCGGCTGGCCGCGATCGTGGGCGTGGTGAAGCGGTTGAGCTGCGCGCCGGCGCCGGGCAGCAGGGCGCCCCGGCGCACGGCGGCCGGCAGCAGGGCCGTGGCCGACGTGTCGCCGACGAAGGCGCCGTAGTCGCACGTGGCCTCGACCGGCCGGGCGTTGCGGGCCGCGGTGGAGACGCGCTTGAGCTGCACCATCTCGCTGTAGGGAACGGTCGCGGCGACGACGATCTCCAGCGGCGAGAGCGGCAGGCCGTTGTCGTACCAGAGCGGCTTGTTGTAGACGAAGCGCTGCGTGCCGCGCGGGTGAAAGTACGTCCAGAGGTCGGCCGCGAGGCGCCGGCGGCCGGCATTGCGCACGCACACCTGCCGCACGACCGCCGGCCCGGCCGGCGTGATCGCCAGGCTGTGGCGCACGACCGTCTCGACGGCGCCGCCGGGCGCGCGGAACACGGCGCCGTAGGCCATGGCGCGGCCGGGGTCGCCCTGCTTGACCACGCGCATGCGCGCGGCGGGCAGCCCGTCGTTCGCGGAGGGATTGACGAGCGACGCGACGCGGCGCCCCCGGCCGGCCGGCAGCGCGAGCCAGACGTTGCCCGCGGGCATGCCGGTCTCGCGCTTTTCCACGCCGTCGAACGAGGCCTCCAGCACGCGGATTTCGAGCCCCTCGCAGGTCTCGGCCTGGAACTCGATCGAGCCGTTGGACATGAAGGTCGCCTTGGCGCCGCCGCGGCTGTCTACCAGCACGGACGGGCAGCCCGGCGGATGCGCCTCGTAGATCACCTCGCCGTCCGGGCCGTAGCCGCCGAGGGCGTTGACGCGGTGGGCGACCGGCAGGTCAAGCAGCCGCCGGGCTTCCCGGGCGAATGCGGGGAGCGACTTCGTCTTCATGATGGGCCGTACTGTACACGGCCGGCCACGCCGGCGCCAGAGCGTAGCGGGCTTCCCGCCGGGGCGGATTTCGGGTATACATGAGGAGTGACGACAGTCGCTCAGACGTCCGCGGCGGATGAGTTGGCGCCGCTCGCGGCGTGCCGGCTCTGCCCGCGCGCGTGCGGGGCGAACCGCCTGGCGGGCCGCACCGGCTGGTGCGGCGCCGGCGCGCGGCCGCGCGTCTTCCGCCACGGCCCGCACCTGGGCGAGGAGCCGCCGATCAGCGGCACGCGCGGTTCGGGCACGGTCTTCTTCTCGCACTGCACGCTCGCCTGCCTCTACTGCCAGAACTTCCCCTGGAGCCAGGAGCGGCGCGGCGAGGAGCTGGAGATCCCCGCGCTGACGGCGATCTTCCGCGGACTGGCCGCGGCGGGCTGCCACAACTGGAACCTGGTCTCTCCCACTCCGTGGCTGCCCCAGGTGCGGGCGGCCCTGGCCCCGCTATTTCGAGGTGGCATCCGGCTGCCGATCGTCTATAATTCCAGCGGTTTTGAGTCGCCGGAGACCCTGGCGGCTTTCCCGGAACTGGCCGACATCGCCCTCGTGGACCTGCGCTACGCCGCGGAGTCCACGGCGGCGGAAGCGTCGAACGGCGCCGGTTACGTGGCCGCCGCACGCGCGACCGTGGAGTGGTTCTGGCGGCGGCTGGGCCCGCTGCGGTGCGGGACCGACGGCCTGGCCGCGCGCGGCACGATCGTGCGTCTGCTGGTGCTGCCGGGCCGCGCCGGCGAGGCCGTGGCCAGCCTGCGCTGGCTGTCGGCGCGCCTGGGAACCGGCGTGCACGTGAGCGTGATGTCGCAGTATACGCCGGTGCACCGGGCGCGGATGACGCCCGGGTGGGACCGGCGCGTGACGGCGGCCGAGTACGGCCGTGTTGCGGACGCGGTCGCGGCGTGCGGCTTCGAGAACGGATGGGTGCAGGAGTACGAGGAGCATCCCGCTCCCGCGGACCTGCTGGGATGCGAGATGCCGGCGGGCGCAGCCGCCGTCGGAAAGAAGGAAGCAGCCAATGAGCGGTCACAGTAAATGGGCCAAGATCAAGCACGCCAAGGGCGCGGCGGACGCGAAGAAGGGCCAGGTCTTCAGCAAGCTGGCCAAGGAATTGATGGTGGTGGCCAAGCAGGGCGGCGGCGACCCGGCCATGAACGCCTCGCTCCGCAACCTGATCCAGAAGGCCAAGAGCGTCAATATGCCCAACGACAACATCGACCGCGCCATCAAGAAGGGCACGGGCGAACTGGGCGGCGCCGTTTACGAGGAGGTCTCCTACGAGGGCTACGCCGGCGGCGGCGTCGGCATCATCGTCAAGGGCCTGACCGACAACAAGAACCGCGCGGCGGCGGAGATCCGCAACATCTTCAAGAAGAACGGCACCGATTTCGCCGCCTTGGGCGCGGTCTCGCGCGGCTTCGAGCGCAAGGGCCAGATCGTCGTCGACGCCGCCGGCCAGAACGAGGACAAGATCATGGAGATCGTCCTCAACGCCGGCGCGGACGACATGGTCGCCGATGCCGAGACGTTCACGATCTCGACCACGATGCAGACGTTCGCGGACGTCTGCGACGCCCTCCAGAAGGCCGGCATCAAGCCCATCAGCGCCGAGGTGGGCCTCTTCCCGCTCACGACCGTGCCCGTCAAGGATGTCGAGGTCGCCAAGTCGGTCACCAAGTTCATCGGCGCGCTCGAGGATTACGACGACGTCCAGAACGTCTACACCAACATGGAAGTGGACGACTCGATCGCCGCCCAGTTGGCCGAGGGCTGAGCCGCCTGGTTGCCAGGCGGCCGACACTGCCGCCATGCAGACCGTCATCGCCAGGACCTGCCGCGTGCTGGGCGTGGACACGTCGCTGCGTTCCACCGGCACCGGCATCGTGCAGGCCGAGGGCAGCCGGTACACGGCCGTCCATCACGGCCTGCTGCGCAATCCCGACTCGCGTCCGCTATCGGCCTGCCTGCTGGCGCTGCAGGAGGGCCTGGCCGATCTCGTCGCCGCCCACCGGCCGGAGGTCGTGGCGCTGGAGGGCGTCTTCTTCGCCAGGAACGTCCGCACCACGCGCGTGCTCGGCGAGGCGCGCGGCGCCATCATCGCGCAGTGCGCCCGCCTCGGCCTGCCGGTCTACGAGTACGAGCCCCGCCGCGTGAAGCAGGCCGTGGTCGGTTTTGGCGGCGCCTCCAAGGAGCAGGTCCAGCGCATGGTCGTCTCGCTGCTCCACCTGCCCGCAACGCCGCCCGAGGACGCCGCCGACGCGCTGGCCATCGCCATCTGCCACCTCCACGGCCGCACGCTCCTCGCCGCCCGCGCCGCCGCGCCGATCTGACATTCCTTTTACATTTCCTTTGCGCCGCATTGACACCCCCGGCGGCCGCTCGTGCTGCAATGGCACCGTGAGCGAAAGGAGTCAACTGCCATGAAGTCCATTGCCTGCATCGCAACCGCGGCCCTGCTGGCCGCCGGCGCCGCGCCGGCCTCGACGCCGCGCGTCACCTGCCGCATCGACACCGACCGCGACGTGCTGCTGGCCGACACAAGCCAGCGCGCCGTGATCAAGGTCTCCCTGCGCGGCGCCGAGTTGGCCTCGCCCCGCGAGCGCCCGCCCGTCAACCTCGCCATCGTGCTCGACCGTTCGGGCTCGATGAGCGGCGACAAGATCGAGCGCGCCAGGGACGCCGCCGTCGAGGCGCTGCGCCGGCTCGACGGCCGCGACCGGTTCTCGCTCGTGATGTACGACCACGAGGTCGAAACCCTCGTCCCGTCCCAGTTCGCCAGCAACGCCGAATGGATCGAGGACCGGATCCGCTCGATCCGCTCGCGCGGCAACACCGCGCTCTTCGCCGGCGTCAGCCAGGGCGCGGCCGAGGTGCGCAAGCACGTCGAAAGCCGCGCCTACGTGCCGCGCATCCTGCTGCTTTCCGACGGCCTTGCCAACGTCGGGCCCAGTTCCCCCGAGGACCTGGGCCGCCTCGGCGCCGCCCTGCTCAAGGAGGGCATCGCCGTCAGCACCGTCGGCGTGGGCACGGACTACAACGAGGACCTGATGACGCGCCTCTCGCAGCAGAGCGACGGCAACGCCTACTTCGCCGCCACCAGTGCGGACCTCCGGCGCATCTTCAACGCCGAACTGGGCAGCGTGCTCAACGTCGTCGCGCGGCAGGTGGTCATCGAGATCGTCTGCGACGAGGACGTCCGGCCGCTGCGCATCATCGGCCGCGAAGGCCGCATTCGCGGCAACCGCGTCGAGCTCACGCTCAACCAGATCTACGGCGGACAGGAGAAGTACGCGCTGATCGAGGTCGAGGTGCCGGCCTCCGGCGCCGGCGCGCGCCGGCCGCTGGCCACCGCCACCTGCCGCTACGAGGACGCCCTCACGCAGCGCGCCGACCGCGCTGACGCCTCGGTCTCCGTGCGCTTCAGCCGCGAACAGGAGGACGTCGACCGCTCGGTCCGGCCGGCCGTCACCATCGAAATCGCCCGCAATGCGGCCGCCCTCGCCCGCGACGAGGCCATCGGCCTCAACGACAAGGGCCAGAACAAGGAGGCCCAGGACGCCCTGACGCTCGAAAGCGCCCGCCTGCGCGCCCTCGGCGAGAAATACAAGCTGCCCGACGTCGTCCGCGAGGCCGAGGCGCTCGAGGCCGCCGCCCCGGCCCTGGCCCAGCCGCTGGCCCCCGCCGCCCGCAAAGGCATGCGCACGGACAACTACCAGATCTACAATCAGCAGATGCAATAGTGACCGCGGAAAGGAACTTCTCCATGAATACCCGCCTCGCCGCGTGGCTGCCCGCCGCGCTTGCCGCCGTCCTGCTCCGCGCCGAAACGCCCGTGCCGCTTCAAACCCTGGCCCGCATGCCCGTGCAGGAGGTGACCGTCTTCAAGGACGGCCACGCCTTCGTGCTCCACGCCGGCCGGATGCCGGTTGACGGCAGCGGCAACGTGGTCATGGACTACCTGCCCTGCCCGGTTGTCGGCACCTTCTGGCCGTACGCGGCCGACAAGAAGGCGCGCCTGGCGTCCGTCACCGCCAGTCCGCAAAAGGTGCTCGTGGACCGCACGGCCCTGTCGCTCAAGGAACTCATCGAGGCCAATGTCGGCGCCGAGGTCGTGGTCACCGAACCGTCCGCATGCGGCACCAATCCCGTCTACCGCGCCATAATCGCCGGTATTCCCCGCCAGAGCGGCGAGGAGCAGGAGCGGCTCGACCCGCCCCACGCCGGCGAGAAACTCACGCAGAAGGGCAGCGTGGTTCTGCTGAAGACCGCCGCCGGCGTCAAGGTGGTGAGCCTCGACCGCATCCAGGACATCAGCTTCGTCGGCGACTACAAGCCGGTCCTGCCGCGCGAGGAGTTCCGCAACCTGCTCACGCTCAAGCTCGACTGGGCCGGCGCGAAACCGCAGAAGGAAGCGGACGTGGGGCTGCTCTACCTCCAGCGCGGCATCCGCTGGATTCCCAACTACAAGGTCGTGATCGACGGCAAGGGCCAGGCCGCGGTCAAGCTCCAGGCCACGCTGATCAACGAGCTCGCCGACCTGAACGACGTCACCGCGCACCTCGTCGTCGGCGTGCCGAGTTTCGCGTTCAAGGAGATGCCGGACCCGATCTCGCTCCAGCAGTCCGTGGCGCAGCTTTCGTCCTATTTCCGGCCCGATGCGCAGACGGCGTACGGCTTCGCGAACGCCATCCTGTCCCAGCAGGCCATGCCGCTCATGGACCACCGCGCCCGCGCGGCGCCGCCGGCCGCGCCCGGCATGGACCTCGGCCCCGAAGTCGCCGAATCCGCCAGGAACGAGGATCTCTTCCTCTTCACCGTCAAGCACGTCACGCTGCGCAAGGGCCAGCGCATGACGCTGACGGTCGGCGAGTTCAACCTGAAGTACCGGGACGTGTTCGCGCTCGACCTGCCCTACGCGCCGCCGCCCGAACTGCGGCGCAACTTCGACTCCGGCCGCCAGGCCGAACTGGCGAAACTCCTTGCCGCGCCCAAGGTCATGCACCGCATCCGCCTGACCAACGGCAGCGACGTGCCGCTGACCACCGCGCCGGCGTTGATCCTGCGCGATGACCGCGTGCTGGCACAGGGCCTGATGACCTACGCGTCGCCGGGCGCCGAGGCCGACCTCGACGTCACCGCCGCCGTGGACGTGCGCGTGAAGAAGACCGACAGCGAAACCAAGCGCACGCCCAACGCCGCCGTATGGCAGGGCGACCCGTACGGCCGCATCGACCTCGCCGGCAGAATCGTGCTGACCAGCTTCCGCAAGGACCCGGTCGAGGTGGAGGTCGTCCGCCACGTGCTCGGCAACGTGGAGGCCGCCGAGGGCGGCAAGCTGGAGATGGTGAACGTCTTCGAGGACGCCCCGTTTGCCACCGGCTACCCGGCCTGGTGGAACTGGTTCTCGTGGCCGTGGTGGTGGAACCACTTCAACGGCGTCGGGCGCATCACCTGGACCGTGAAGCTGGATCCGAACAAGCCGCTGGAACTGCCCTACACCTGGAACTACTACTGGCGGTGAGAAAGGCCACGGCCTTACACTTCTCCCATGCCCTCCCGCCTGACCTGGCTCTACGCGCTGCTGGTGCTGCTGCCCACGCTGCTCGTGGCGGGTGTGCTGCTGCGCCTGCTGACGCACGAGCGCGAGCGCCTGGCGCGCGCCGGCGTGCAGGCCGCGGAGGAGCAGACACGCGCCGTGGCCGAGCAGATCGGCGCGGCCATGCAGGGGTTCGAGGACGACCTGCTGCGCCGCCTCGCCGGCCTGCCGGCCACGAACCTCGCGGCCGCGCTCAAGGAGTGGGAGTCCCGCGATCCGCTCGTGCGCCGCGCGTTCGTCGTCTCCGACACGCGCGGCGTGCTCCTGCCCGATCCGCGCGGCGCGCAGTCCTCGGAGGACGCCGACTTCCTGCATCGCTTCGCGCCGCTCTTCTCCGGCGAGATCTCCTGGTCGCCAACGGCGTCCGCCGAGACCCTGCAACGGCCGCTGCTGACCCAGAACCTGAGAGTGCAGGCGGCGCAGCAGGCGGCCGACGCGCAAGCGGCGCCGGCCGCCGCGCCGCGAATCGCGCCGGACGGTCCCGGCCAGGGTTGCCTGCCGTGGTTCGCCGGCCGCGACCTGCACCTGCTCGCCTGGGTGCGCCGGCCCGGCCTGCGCTACGGGGTGGAAGTCGAGATGGCCGCCCTGCTGGCGCGCATCGTGCCCTCGTTTCCGGCCGCCATGCCGGCCGGGCGGGCGCTGGCGCTGCTGGACGGCCACGGCCGCGTGGCGCACGCCGTGGGCGACCTCGAGATCGGACCCGCCGCGCGGCCGGTCGCCGCCGCGCCGCTGGCGCCGGCGCTGCCCCACTGGCAGGTGGCGGCGTACGGCGGCACCGGCGCGGGCCGCGCGTTCCTGTTCCGCGCCGGCGCGGCGCTGACGGCGCTGCTCGTGCTCGTCCTGCTCGGCGGCGGCTGGTTTCTGTGGCGCGACGCCCGCCGCAGCCAGGTCGAGGCACGCACGCGGACGAGCTTCGTCGCCAACGTCTCGCACGAGCTCAAGACGCCGCTGACGTCCATCCGCATGTACGCCGAGCTGCTCGGCGAGGAGCGCGTGCGCGACGAGGCGCGCCGCCGCCACTACCTGGACGTGATCGTGCGCGAAAGCCAGCGCCTCACCCGCCTCGTCAACAACGTGCTCGACTTCAGCCGCCTCGACCGCGGCCGCAAGACCTACCGGCCAGAGAAGCTCGATCTCGCCGCCGAGGCGCGGCGCATCGTCGACACCCAGCGGGAGCGGCTTGCCGAGGCCGGCCTGGCCGTCGAGCTGGACGCTCCGGCGGACGTCCCGTGCACGGCCCGCGCCGACCGCGACGCGTTCGAGCAGGCGCTGCTCAACCTCCTGGACAACGCCGTCAAGTACGCCGCCGGCGGCAAGCGCCTGGCCGTGGCCGTCACGCGCGCCGCCGGCCGGCCCGCCGTGCGCGTGACCGACTTCGGCCCCGGCGTGCCCGCCGGCCAGCGGCGCCGGCTCTTCGCGGCCTTCCACCGCGCCGACGACGCCCTCACCGCGCGCCAGCCCGGCTGCGGCCTGGGCCTGCATCTCTCGCGCCGCCTGCTGCGCGACCAGGGAGGAGATCTTCTCTACGATCCCGCGCCCGAAGGCGGCGCGCGCTTTACGATCGTCCTGCCCCCGGGGGAAGATGTCACATGAGCCCTCGCTATACGATTCTGGTCGTCGAGGACGACCCCCACATTCGCGAGGGCCTGTGCGACGCCCTGGCGAGCGAGGGGTTCGGCGTCGAGGCTGCGGCCGACGGCAAGGCCGCGCTCGAGGCCTTCCGGCGCGCGAAGCCGAGCCTGGTGCTGCTCGACGTGATGATGCCGGAGATGAGCGGCTACGACGTCTGCCGTGCAATCCGCCGCGAGGACGCCAAGACGCCGGTGATCATGCTCACGGCCAGGGGCGAGGAGGTGGACAAGGTGGTCGGCCTGGAACTCGGCGCCGACGACTACGTCACCAAGCCCTTCGGCGTGCGCGAGCTGCTGGCGCGCATCGCCGCCGTGCTGCGCCGCTCGCAGGGCGCGGCCGGCGCGGCTCCCGCCGCCGCCGCGCCGGACCGCTTTGCGTTCGGTGCGGCGAGCATTGACCGCAAGACCTACACGGCCACCTGCCGCGGCGCGGCGCACCCGCTTACCCCGCGCGAACTGAAACTGATCGAGGCGTTTCAAGGCCGGCCCAACGAGGTGCTCGGCCGCGACGAGTTGCTCAACCGCGTCTGGGGCGTCACCTACTACGGCACCACGCGCACGCTCGACCAGCACATCGCGCAACTGCGCAAGAAGATCGAGGCCGACCCCGACGCGCCCGCCGCCATCCTCACCGTGCACGGCGTGGGCTACCGCTACGTTCCCGCCGATTCCGGCCGCCCGCGCGGCGCGCCGTCCGGCCGCAGGTAGAGGCGCGGCGCGGCCTTGGCATCTTTCAGGGCTTTCTCGCTGTGCTTGCTCCATCCGGCCCGACTTTGTTACCTTCTCACCCATGAAGGCGCTCCCTCGGGCCGGTCTCAGCGGGCAAGTGCCCGCGCCGCCCGAGTCGTTCGGCTGATGGACCCGCCCACTATGAAAAACTTCCCACTACTTGCCTTGGCAATTGCCATCGTTTCGGTCGCGTCGTCAGCGCTTGCGGAACCCACCTGGAAATCCCCGTGGAGTTTCTCCGCCAGCTTCTCCGCGAAGGAAACCTTCGATGACAACGTCTTTCTTCAGGATCACTCCTCTCTCTCCCATCGGTCCTCGCTGGTCTCCTCGTTTACGCCATCACTGACCCTCTCCTATCAGCAAACCCCGGCCTTCAAACTCGCCATCACCTACGCGCCGGAAGCCACCTTCTATCATTCCTACTCCTCGGAAGACAACGTCGCGCACCGCGCCACGGTCAACCTCGGCGGCAAATCCGGCAACACCGCGTGGGAACTGAACAATGCCGTCACCGGCATTGCCGGCAACGATCGAGGCGTGACATTCGACACCGCCAACGGCGGCGACATCCCCGCCCTCGGCGGCATTCCGATTCGCGACCGCCGCGATGCCATCATCTACCGCAACAGCCTCAAGGTGACGCAGACCATCGGCAAATGGTTCCTCCGCCCCGTGTTCACTTCCTACATCCACGACTTCAAAACCGCCACAAGCACCGTTACCGGTTACGAGAACTATATTGACCGCTACGACGTCAACGGCGGTTTCGATGTCGGCTACGAGGTGCGGCAGAAGACGTGGCTGGTCCTCGGCTACCGCAACGGGTATCAGCATCAGGGCGAACTCAACGGCACGGCCAGCCCCTACAGCAGCAACTACCACCGCATCCTCGCGGGAGTGGAAGGCTCGCCAACCGGTTGGTTGAAACTCAGCCTGTTGGCCGGCCCCGACATCCGCCGTTTTGCCAGTTCCAGGCTTCCCTCGGCATTTGACGAGAACGAGTTGCTCTGGTACGCGGACGCCAGCGCGACAATCAGCATCGGCAAGAGCGACACCCTCTCGTTGCTTCTGACCCGTTTCGAGCAGCCCGCTTTCTCCAGCCAAAGCGTTTACGAAGACACCGTGTACGGCATCACCGGGAAACACCAGTTCAACAACCAACTCTCCGCGACTGCCGGCTTCAAGGTTCATCACGGCGACTGGCAGACACCCACGGTACGCGACGACTGGGTTTTCACGCCAAGTCTGGGTGTCAATTACATCTTCAACCAGCACATCAGCACTGATCTTACATGGTCATACGACAGCGTTCACAGTGGGGTCAGCAACAAGACAGGACGCGAATTCACACGCAACCTGCTCTCACTCGGCGCCAGGTACACGTTCTAGCCAAGCCACGGAGGACTCCATCATGGCAGGTCTGGACTTCAAAGCCACGGTCACGAAAGAACAGGAAGACGATGCCGTCGTCGCCCATAACACCCGGATGGGCGTCATCCTGTTCATCGTCTATGTGCTCTTCTACGGCGGATTCATGGCGCTCAGCGCCTTTGCGCCCGACGCCATGAGCAAGCCGTTCCTCGCCGGCGCCAACCTCGCCGTCGTGTACGGCTTCTCGCTCATCGTCGCCGCGCTCGCGCTGGCGCTCGTCTACATGAAAGTCTGCCGCAAGACAACCAAGTAGGAGCCTCGCCCGATGATTCACCTCACCTCTCCCATCGCCGTCATCATCTTCCTCCTGTTTGCCGGGTCCGTCCTCGGCATCAGCTTCTATCTCGGGCGCAAAGCCAAGTCCGCCTCCGGCTACTTCGCCGCCGGCGGCGGCATCCACTGGGCCGTCAACGGCGTCGCTTTCGCCGGCGACTATCTCTCCGCCGCGTCGTTCCTCGGCATCTGCGGCATGATCGCGTTCTACGGCTACGACGGTTTCCTCTACTCCATCGGCTACCTGGCCGGCTGGATCGTCGCGCTGTTCATCATCGCTGAGCCGCTCAAACGCCTTGGTCGGTTCACCTTTGCCGACGCGCTCGACAACAAGTTCAACTCCCGCGGCATCAAGCTCGCCGCCGCCATCAGCACGCTCGTCGTCAGTTGCTTCTATCTCATCCCGCAAATGGTTGGCGCGGGCGCGCTCGTCCAACCGTTGCTCGGCTTCCCGCATTACGTCGGCGTCATCGTCGTCGGCGCCGTCGTCACCATCATCGTTACCACCGCCGGCATGGTCTCGACCACATGGGTCCAGTTCATCAAAGGCAGTTTGCTTGTCGTGCTCTGTGCCATCATCACCTGCCTGCTGCTTGCCCGCGGCATCACGACCACGCCGACCGACAATGCCGGCAAACCGCGTCACATTGCCGCCCGCAACGTCACCGAGCTCCCCGGCACCGTGATTCCCGATTCCGCCGCCTGGGCCGGCAAACCCTACGTCCGGGTCAAGGACGCCAACGGCGTCATCACTGTCTGGCGCAAGGAAGCCAACAACACGTTCTCCGAAACCCAAACCCTCGCCGTGCTGAGCGACAGCAAGAAACTCGTCAACGGTCTGCCGCGCGGCAAGAAGGTAGGCGAAGCCGACCTCTACCCCGTCGGCTACGCGAGCAAACTTCCCGGTGGCGTTGAGAAAACCGGCAGCGTGGGACCGTTCGGGTTCATCAAGACGATGCAGGACAGCGAAGTGATCCTGTGGGCCAAGGACAAGATCGTGGACGCCGACGGCACCACGACGACCATTTACTACCAGAAGCCGACCTCCGGCAAAGACTTCATGGCGCCCGGCTCCAGCCCGACATTCAAGAAGGTGCGCAGCGCGAAGTTTCTCGACAAGCTCGACTTCCTGTCGTTGATGCTGGCGTTGTTCTGCGGCACCGCTTCGCTCCCGCATATCCTCATCCGCTACTACACCGTCAAGGACCAGGTCAGCGCCCGCAAGAGCACCGTCGTCGGCATCGCCGCCATCGGGTTCTTCTACGTGCTCACGCTGTTCCTCGGCCTCGGCGCGATGACCAGCGGCTCGCTTGACGTGACCGACTCCAACATGAGCGCCCCGTTGCTGGCGCGGAGCATCAGCGAGTTCCTGTTCGCCGTCATCAGCGCCGTCGCGTTCACTACCGTGCTCGGCACGGTCAGCGGCCTGATCATGGCCGCCAGCGGCGCCGTCGCGCACGACTTGATGACCAATTTCCTCAAGATCCAGATGGACGACTTCCAGAAGGTCCGCGCCGCCAAGATCGCCGCCATGTGCGTCGGCGTCGTGGCCATCATGCTCGGCATCCTGTTCGCCAAGATGAATGTCAACTTCCTCGTCGGCTGGGCATTCAATATCGCCGCCTCGGCAAACCTGCCCGCGCTGGTGATGTTGTTGTTCTGGAAACGGACCACCAAGCAAGGCATGACGGCCGCCATCATCGTTGGCATGGTTGCCTCGCTCGGTTGGATTCTCCTCAGCGCCCAAGCCTACAAGGACGTCTACGGCCTCGACCCGGCGCATGCCGTCGTCCCCTTCAGCCAACCAGCCATCGTGACGATCCCGCTCGGTTTCATCGTGTTGGTCATCGTTTCGTTGCTGACGCAGCGCAAACAGGAGAAGGCGACCGCGTAGTGAGTCGGCGGGACGCGCTTCCGCGCGTCCGCTTTGAACACAGCCACGCAAGCGCGTGGCCCTCCGAGCTACCGCCGCACCGTGAGGAGCCTTTTCTCCTCCGTGTCCCAGAGCACCAACGGCTGGCTCACGTTCTCCGCGACACACACGAAACGTGTACCCTCCACAACCACGTCGTGCGCGGAATGAAAATGCCCGAACACCCACCCGCGCGGCCGGTAGCACAGCCCGCGCCATAACTCCGCCAGCTCCGCCTCGCCGCAATCATCCTGCGGCCCCGCGTCAAACCCGGCCCCGCGGATGTGTTCGGCGACACCGTGTTCGAGGTCGGCGGAACCTCGCACGCCAATCCCAATCCCGGACGGGCACGAGTGCGTCACGATCAAGTCGGGCTTCTCGCGGTTGAACAACGCGACGGCCTGTTCCCGGTGCCGGCGCAGGATGTAGTTGGGCAGGCCACTGAGCAGGTTGTGTTTCTGCGGGCGGTCTACGTGCAGCGCACCGCCCATGAACCCGACCTTGGATACGCCCAGCCGCGCGACGGACGGACGCGGTTGGTAGATCAGGTTTCGCTCCTTCTTCCAGACATCTGCCGCGTCACGCCGCAAGGCACGCCGCAGCCAGCGATGGTCTTCATGGTTCCCGTCAATGACATGCAGCGGCACCGGGTAACGCACCGTCTCGGCCATGCGGTTCTCGTAGAACCCGAAGTCGCCTGCCTGGATTCCAGCTTCGATCCGGTAGTCGGTCTGCACCTGCCGCAGCTTTTCCGCCAGCTCGCGCTGCTGGCCGTGGACGTCGCCGACAATCAGGACACGCATATGCCTCTACAATCGTCTGTCCGGTATGACCCCTCATGCGGTGCGCGCGAAATCGGTTTCGAGGCGCGCCTGGAAAACGGTGACGTCGGCGAAGACCTTCTTGAGGACGGAACGCTCCAGTTGGGTCAACTCCGACAGGTTGATGTAGTTGTCGGGCGGTTCGGCCCGCCCGATCTGGGCAGCTTGGTGCGCGAGACGCATCTGCATCAGCGCCGTGTAGGCCTGCGCCAGCTCGTCGTGGCTCGACGGCACCAGCACGCCCTGGTCGCGGAGCCGGGCGAGGCGCTCCATCGTGCTGGCCTCGGCGTAATGGTGCCGCAGCGCGTACAGGCGGGCGAAATTGACGAGCGGGATGATGGCGCTCTTGATGTTGAACGTCGCGGGACGGTCACCGCCAGATTCGAGCTGGATGTTGCCGAAGAAACCCACCGGCGGCTTGAACCGCAGCGTGCTCTGGGCGAGATGAAAGAAGAACACGGGCTGACCGGATTCGAGAAGTTGCTGAAGATGCCGGCGCAATTGCGTAATGTGCCCGGCTTCACCGTAAGCGCAGCGGAAGTCGAAGAAGATGTTCACGTCGAGCAGGTCTTGCGGATTGGCAGCGGTAACGCAGTCGGTGAAATACTGCCGCCAGCGGCTCAACGGCTGGCACCATTTCGGGTTGCTGGCCATCGTCTCGCCTTTGCACTTCCGGTAACCAATGTAATCGAGCCAGCCGCAGACGTTCTCGCCAAGCCGAAGGAAGTAGGCCTGCGCATCGGCACCGTCGGCGTAGATGATGGCGTTGTCCTGGTCGGTGGCCAGCGTTTGTTCGCCGCGCGCCACGCTGCCGAACGCAACGAAGGTGTACGGCACCGGCGGTGGCCCCAGTTCGGCCTCGGCGAGCGCGATCAAACGGACCGTGATGCCGTCGGAGACGCTCGACATGATGCGGGTGACATGCTCGACGCGGGTGCCGGCATCGAGCATCGATTTCACGAGCAGAGGCAGTTTGGCGTTGCAGTCCTTGAGTTCGTCGGGCGACTGGGCCTGCTCGATCTCGCCGAGCAACAGACCGACGGCGTGCCGCTGGGCGTGGAGAATCTCCGTGCCGGAAAGGACACCAAGGGTGCCTCCGCGGGCATCGGTAACGACAAGATGTTGAAGGCCGCGTTCCTGCATGACGCGCGCCGCCTCGAACAGCAGTGCGCGGTCGGGGATGCGAACCAGTGGCGCGCTCATGATCAGCGCCACCGGCTGCGCCGCATCGCGCCCGACCGCCAAGACCCGGTCGCGAAGGTCGCGGTCGGTGACGATGCCGACCGGCTCGCCGGAAGGCGTCTTGACGAGGATGGCGCTGGCCTTGGCGCGCGCCATGGCGGCAGCGGCCTTGTGGATGGGCGTGTCGAGTTCGCAACCGACAAGCGACAACGGCGTCGCCTTGATGGGGCGTGTGGTCAGCGGCAGTGTGGTCTGCAGTTCCGAAAGGAGGCGCTGGACGGTTTCTTCGGTCTTCTTGTGGGCGGTCACGTCCTTGAGGGAAAGCACTTGCCCGGTCTTGTCGCCGATCTGGACGGGAGCGGTGGCCAACGACACGTCGGCGGTGCGTCCGTCCTTGCTGATGAGTTTGGCGTGGTCGGGAGAGACCGGCTCGATGATTCCGCTGAGCGGCAGGTCGGCGAGTTCGGCTTCGGTGTAGCCGAGCCGGTCGAGCAAGGTCTTGTTGGCATAGACGGGTCGGTCTTGGAGAACCATGAGGATGCCCTCGGTGGTGCCTTCCACGAGGAGCCGGTATTTCTCCTCGGAGGCGCGCAAGGCCGTCTCGGCCTGCCAGCGGCGGCGTTCGAGGCTGAGGCCTTGGTGTGCGAGGTAGCCCAGCAACAGCGCAATCACGGCGGAAATGCCGACGGACACCAGCAGAACGCGCCGCGTGATGTGCGCGATCTCGGCGCGGACGTCTTCGAGGTAAATGCCGGTGCCGATGATCCAGTTCCAGGGAGCAAAGCCTTTCACGTAAGAGAGCTTGGGCACGATCCGCGATTCGTCGTCTTTCCATTGCCAGAGGTAGTCCACGTAGCTGTCGCCGTGGGCACGAACGAGCGCAACGGACTCGACGAATAGTTTCTTGCCGGCAGGATCGGCGTAGGTGGAGATGTCTTGGCCGTTGAGGTCGGGCCGGTACGGGTGCATGACCATGCGCGGCTGCATGTCGGTGAGCCAGAAGTAATCCTTGCCGTCGTCGCCGTAGCGCAGCTGCTGGATGTGGACGATGGCGGCCTGCTGGGCGGCCTCGCGGGTGAGCGTGCCGGTCTTCTCCTGCTCGTGGAGTCCCGCCAGTTCGCTCCAGGCGGTCTGGGTGAGTTCTCGGATCATCTCCTTCTTGCGTTCGATGATATTGCGGCGCATCGCCGGGATGACCACGGCGAAGATCAGACCGAGGCAGAGCACGAAGGTGAGAACGACCGGGGACATGATGCTGACGGCGAAATGCCGCCACTGCAAGCGCGAGTGTTGCGCGGTATGGGAAGTCGTCATGATGGCCCCAACCGTCAGCGGGATTATAGGCGGTGTGCAACCTGAAGGCAAAAGGGAAGAACCCGAAGGTCGCTTGACACACAATAAGCGGACACGTATTATGTGTGCACATAATGAGAGGCACATCGAATGAGAAACGTCACGATCGCTCTTGACGAACAGACCCTGGAAGCGGGCCGGGAATACGCCAGCGCACACCATACGTCGCTCAGCCGGCGTGATCCCGCGTGGATCATGGCGCTTCGCGCGTGACGGCCTTGCCGCCGGACACGCTGGGACGCCACACATCGGCCTTTGCCGCCGCCCGTGCCCAAGCGATGACCCCACCGGCAACAACAGCAACAAAACCAAAGAGTGCGCTAACCAACGCACCGAACGACATAGTCATCGACGTAGAGTAACGTCACAGATGCCTGCCCAACGGTCGCCCGCCGTGGCCCGCCGTAGCCTCTGGCGAAGAGCTGCGGGAGGAGATCGACGCGCGGCTGGCGGAGGTGGAGCACTCGCGCGGAACGTGCGCCGGGCATCCGGCGCTCGCTCGGGCCATCGCGACGCTCCTGAGATGTCAGCGCGCGCAGTTGAACCAGCGGGCTGCGAACAAGGTCGCGGCGGCCTGCGTCAAGGGCGGGATGTAGTCAAGGATGTATACAGTCGGGGCGGCGGAGTAGTTGACTGTCAGTCAGCAGGTCCTTCGAAAAGTTGGCAAGACATGTATACAAACTGTAGTCAAATTCGCGGGAGAAATGCAGTGACCAAGAGGGAACGAGTGACGCGCCGAGCATTCCCCGCGCGTTCAGAATGTTCTCTGCTTCACTGGCATCCCATAGGCGGGCCACGGACGGCATGATACCACGACATCCGCCTGCGTTTGCAGGGGATTTCGCGTGACGGTGGACTGCGTGGCGATGAGCGTGTGTTGGATTTCCCTCTGACGGTTACTGAAGTGGCCTGTGTTTCGCGGCTGAATCACCCATGCTGTCCCACAAGCGAACTGGAAAAGGCCTCGAATCCGGGCAAGAACAGCTCTTTCGCGGAAAGTACAGGGCGGTGCGGGCCACCGGCTGTCCCATAGCAGCGCAGAAGGTCGCCGAGGTCGGTCTTGACCCACAAGGCGCTGCGCACAATGCCCACGCAGCGCGAGAAGCTGTGGCCCCAGCGCGAGACGTGGCGCAGGAAGCGCAGGAGCAGGTGCATCAGCAGTCCGGTCCAGACCTGCCACTTCACGGCCTTCTCGTTGGTGCCGACGAAATCGCGGAGTTGCAGGGTCTGCTTGATCTCCTTGAAGAAGACCTCGATGGCCCACCGGGCGCGGTACAGTTCGGCGATGGTGCGGGCGCTCCACGGCGTGTTGTTGGTGATGAACGTCATCTCGCGCTCGACGCCGTCGACTTCGATGATCGCCGTGACCAAGCGCAGCACGCCCGGATAGTCCGTGGCCGTGGTCACGCCGGACGGCCGTACCAGCACGTCGCGAAGAATCTTGCCGCTGCACGGCAGCTTCTTGACGGTCCGGAAGAGCATGTTGACCTTGGGCCGCAGCCTTGCGGCGGCGATGGCGGGCCCAGTCGATGCTGGCCAGCGTCAACTGCAAGGTCGTGGAATCCATGGCGAAGATCGCGCGCTTCAACCGGAAAATGAACCCGGCATGCTTGCCGTATTCCGTGAAGCCGGGACAGATGTCTTGCAGGTGCGCCAGTATCCGCCAATACAGAGCCTCCGCGAGAGCCGGATCACGGGTGCGATTGGCGTTCGAAAACGTGTTCCGCGCGGGCGGCGTGGCCCCGCGCACACGCATGAACTCGGCCTCATGCACGGCCAACGCATCGCAGATGTCGTTCAGACTCAACGCGTGTGCCGCGTGTCCGTAGAGCAACGACTGCACGTGACTGGTCGCCGAGAACCCTCGCGCGTCGATCTCGAACTCCCGTGCCAGCACGGGAATCATGTGGCCCGGAATCAGGTTGCACACCTGCCGAAAAACGGTATGCTGACTTCTCGCTGGCCGGGACGGTCCGCCCTTCCGGGCGCGAGGCGCTTGGCGGCGCCGCGGTTGTTTGTTTTTCATGCGCCTGTAGGCTACAGGCGAACGGCCGCCCGGTCAGCGCTTTTTCTCACGCCGCCCGTGGCACGCCTATGGGATGCCAGTG
>Ga0233425_10000584_pt1 | contig 92964 bp, 65 predicted proteins | sample Watercolumn_Towu_2_FD_181712 | JGI IMG/M metagenome (GOLD analysis project Ga0233425, IMG submission 181712) | Freshwater microbial communities from Lake Towuti, South Sulawesi, Indonesia - Watercolumn_Towuti2014_140_MG | ecosystem: Environmental > Aquatic > Freshwater > Lake | place... | reverse complement strand
CGGATGTGCTCAAGCTGGACAGCTCCAAGTCCAGCATCCGCCGAAAACGATACCGAGCCAGCCTCAATGATGACTTCCGGCTTCAGGTCCTCGCTACTTCTCGGTAATTCGTGCGGTTGCCCTGGGCTTCAAGCCCGCCGTGGCTGCAGCAAAACCGGACTTCGACGCCGGGGAGTTCGTCAGGTTCTGAAAGCACGGGCCGCGGTGCGTACCCTGTGGGCTTCTGGTTCCCACGCTCCGCGTGGAAATCCACCCCAGGACGCTCCGCGTCGTCCGGCGTGAGCGAGGGTAGGCATCGTGTAGCAAGCGGTTGGCCGCCCGGAATCCGGGGCGAGACGGGGCCGAGCCGGTGTGGTTCCGATGGCGTAGGGCGGCTCGCCCCATAAGGGCTCATAGAAGGATTTGGCCGCGAATAACTTCCTGATCCTTCCTGTGGGAGGGGGCTTTAGCCCGCGACCGGCGCCTAGTCGCGGGCTAAAGCCCCCTCCCACCAGCTAGCTGCCAGGAAGTTGTTTTCGGCCATATCCTTAGCCGTATTGCCCGCGTTGAAGCAGGAGAAGTCAAATGTTTCGCAGCGTGCGATGACGCGCCTTTTTTTGACCACGGCAGTTCCAAAGGCAGGAGGACCCGGCATGAACCTGGATCACCGACGACCCGACTGGCCGGCCGACACGGCGCAGGACCGGCCCGCACTCCCTCCGTGCTCCGCCGCCCCACGAGGCTCCGCTTCGCCCGCGGCCGCCGGGTACGCAGCGCATGCCCGGAAGGCCGAGGTCGCGGACGCGGCTCTGCGCTCGAATTACCGTCCCAACACCATCGAAGTGTCGAGGAGAAGAAGATGATCGCCAAGTTTGCCGACTCACGCCTGACACTGAACGCCAAGTTTGCCGTCCTGGTTACCATCTTCGCCGCCGGTTTCGCCGCCTACGGCGCGATCTCGCTGAGGTCCATGATGGCCTTGCAGGTCAACGGACCGGTGTTCGGCCAGATCATCCTGGGCAAGGACCTGGTGGCGGACGTGCTGCCGCCCCCCCAGTACCTGCTGGAGTCCTATCTCTACCTGTTGCGCCTGGCTGCCGCCGGGGAGGCCGAGCGGCCGGCCTTGCTCGAAGGCTACCGGGCTACCCGGCGGGACTACGACGTCCGCCACCGCTACTGGTCCGAGTCCGGCATCGACGGGCCTCTTGCCGAGGCCCTGCTGAGCCGCGCCCACCGGCCGGCCGAGCGGTTTTTCGAAGTCGCCGAGACCCGGCTGGTTCCGTCGGTGGGCGCTCGCGACCGGGGCGCTGCGACCGCTGCACTGGCCGAATTGGAGGGCCATTATCGGGAGCACCGCGAGGCCATCGACCAGGTCGTCCGGCTGGCCAACGAACGCAACTCGTCGGTCGAAAAGGAGGCGGCCGCATCCATCCAGTCCACCTACCGGCTGTTGGCGGGAACGTTCGTCCTGTCGCTGGGGCTCGGCCTGGGGCTGGTGATCGTGCTGGCACGCAATCTGAAGGACCAGCTCGGAGGCGAGCCGGACCTCGCCGCGCGGGTGGCCAATGGCGTGGCGGCGGGCGATCTGTCCACCGCCATCCGGCTGCAGGCAGGCGACGACCGCAGCGTGCTGGCGGCGATGCACAAGATGTCCGGGGTGATCCGGTCACTGGTGGCGGAGCTGAACCGGATGGCGCTGGAACACTCGAAGGGCGAAATCGATGTCCGGCTGGACGCCCGGCCTTTCAAAGGCGCTTACCGGGAAATGGCCGAAGGCGTCAACGCCATGGCCGATGGACATGTCGAGATGAACCGCAAGGCCATGGATTGTGTGCAGGCCTTCGGGGAAGGCGACATGGATGCACCCCTGGAGGAGTTTCCCGGCAAGAAGCGCTTCATCAACGACACCGTCGAGCAGGTGCGGAGCAACATCAAGGCCCTGATCGCCGATACCGGGCTGCTGGCGCAGGCGGCGGCCGACGGGCGGCTGCAGACCCGGGTCGACGCGGCCCGCCACCGGGGCGATTTCCGCCGGATCGTGGGCGGCATCAACGGCGCCCTGGACGCCATCGTCGGCCCGCTGGACGAGGCCATGGATGCACTGGCCGCCCTCGAGCGCGGCGATCTGACCCGGAGCGTCAAGGGCGATTACCGGGGCCGCCTCCTGGAGCTCAAGGACAGCCTCAACAATACCGTGACCAGGCTGGCGGCGACCATCGGCGAGGTGGCGGAGGCGAGCCATATTCTGGCGAGTGCCACCGGTCAGGTCAGCGGTACCTCGCAATCGCTGTCGCAGTCGTCCGGCGAACAGTCCAGTGGTCTCCAGCAGGCCCATGTCGCCGTGGAACGGATCTCGGCTTCCGTCAAGCAGAGTTCGATGAACGCCAACGCCACGGAGCAGCTGGCAGACAAGGCGGCAAGGGAGGCCGAAACCGGCGGCAGGGCCGTGGCGGAAACGGTCGCCGCCATGAAGAGCATCGCCGGTAAGATCGGCATCATCGACGACATCGCCTACCAGACCAATCTGTTGGCGCTCAACGCGGCCATCGAGGCGGCGCGGGCCGGCGAGCACGGCAAGGGCTTCGCAGTGGTGGCGGGAGAGGTCAGGAAACTGGCGGAAAAGAGCCAGGGTGCGGCCCAGGAAATCGACTCCCTGGTGTCGGACAGCGTGGAGCAGGCGGAACGGGCCGGCAGGCTGCTGGACGAGATCGTGCCGGCCATCGGCAAGACCTCTGGGCTGGTGCGGGAAATCGCCGCCGCATCGGAATATCAGAGTACCGGAACCGCACAGATCGAGCTGGCCATGGGCCGGCTCAATCAGCTGACCCAGCAGAATGCCTCGTCGGCGGAAGAACTGGCGGCGACGGCGGAGGAGATGAGCAACCAGGCCCAGCAGCTGCGGGAACTGGTGGGGTTCTTCACGCTGGACCGCGCCTCGCATGCGCCGGGAGCCAAAGATGGCGGGTCGGCCCGCTCAGCATTGAAACCCGCCGGGCCCAGCGAACGCCGCCGCGCTACCGGCTGATCGGGCTACGCAGCTGCCGCCTCCGCTGAGGTTCCGGACGAGGTTCGCGGTACGCTTCGCGAACTGCGAAGGCTTGAATCGGTTGCCGCCGCACCCCATATCCTGCGGTACCACCAACACCAACTGCGAGGACTCGCCATGAATCACCGATACGAACCCTGGACCCTGCTGAACCTGCTGCAGCGGGAATTGGAGCGCTCCAACGAGACCGCCCGCGGCGGCGCCGAACACCCCAGTACGGTGGCCACGGCGGAGTGGACGCCGGTGGTGGACATCAAGGAAGAGGCGGATTGCTATGTATTGCTGGCGGATTTGCCGGGAGTCAGCCCGGATCAGATCGAAGTGAGCATGGACGAGGGCATCCTGAGCCTGCGCGGTGAACGGCGTACCGAGGCGGTCGAACGGCGCGAGGGCTACAAGCGCGTCGAGCGGCCATACGGCAGCTTCTACCGGCGTTTCTCGCTGCCCGACACGGCCGACGCGGAAGGCGTTTCGGCCCGCTGCAACAACGGCGTGCTGGAAATCGTCATCCCCAAACGATCGCAGCAGCCGCCGCGCCGCGTGGTGGTGGTGGGCGAGTGAGGCCGGCCGGCAGGTCTGCTGCCGGAACCGCGTCCCTATCCACCCGGCCACGCTCGCCGCGGGAGGCGGAGCAAAAAAACAGGGCCGGCACCCTCGCAAGGGTGCCGGCCCTGTGTCGTTGGACCGCGGTTATTCGACGGTCACGGAACCGGTGCTGGCCACCGACTTCTCGCCGATGGACAGGTTCAGGTTCTCGGCGTTGGCGGAGGCGTTCAGCACGGTGCTGTCCTTGATTTCGGCGCCGCCCCGGATATTGATGGAACCGGTGGAAGCCAGCGACTCCTCGCCGATGGACAGGTTCAGGTTCTGCCCGTTGATGCTGGTGTTGGCGATGGTGGAATCCTTGATCTCGGTGCCTTCGGCCATGGCAGCCATGGAAGCGGCGACGAGTCCGGCGAATGCGATGCTCTTGATGACAGTCTTCATGGGTTTTACTCCTGTAGTATGGGTTTGTTGGTTTTGACCCGGCGAGTTCCTCGCCCGTCGTCCACCCCTTCGGGATAGGAGCAGCTACCCATGGGTCGGCTTCCGGTTCGGCGGGTGCGGCCCATCACCATCAGTCCACATAGTCGTCCCGGCTCAGGCCATGGCGGCGCATCTTGTCGGTGAGGGTCTTGCGGGGCAGATCCAAAGATTCCATGGTGGCCTTGATGCTGCCCTGGTTGCGCGCCAGTTCGCGCTCGATGAGGCAGCGCTCGAAGGCGGCGACCCGTGTTTCCAGGGAAGCAGGGCGGGCGCCGCCGGCCGGCGCCATGGAGCCGCACAGTCCAGGCTCCATTCCCAGCACGAAACGTTCGGCGGCGTGGCGCAGTTCGCGGACGTTGCCGGGCCAGCGGTGGTTCATGAGTTCCTGCAGGGTTTCCGGCAGCAGTTCCGGCGGGCGGCAGCCGAAGGTCGCGGCGGCGGAGTAGGCGAAGTGCTGGAACAGCAGCGGTATGTCCTCCAGCCGGTCGCGCAGGGGCGGCAGCGCCAAGGTCACCACGTTGAGGCGCCAGTAGAGATCTTCGCGAAACTGGCCGGACGCCGCCAGCCGGCCCAGATCCACCTTGGTGGCCGCCACCACCCGGATGTCCACCGCCTCCTCCCGGTTCGATCCCAACGGCAGCACCGAGCGCTCCTGCAGCACCCGCAGCAGCTTGACCTGCAGGGCAGGGGACATGCTCTCGATCTCGTCGAGAAACAAGGTTCCCCGGTCGGCGTACTTGATGCGGCCGGTGCGCCCCTTGAGCGCGCCGGTGAAGGCGCCCTGGCTGTGGCCGAACAGTTCGCTCTCGACCAGGTTGTCGGGCAGGCCGCCGCAGTTGAGCGCGACGAAAGGCCGGTCGCGCCGCTCGCTCAGACGGTGCAGGCTGCGCGCCACCACTTCCTTGCCGGAACCGGTTTCCCCCTCGATCAGCACGTCCACCTGGGTAGCCGCGAGCTTCGCCAGGGTGGTGCGCAGCCGCTCCATGGCGGGCGAGTTGCCGAGCAGGCGCTCGCCGGTGTCGTCCTGCTCCGCCAGGCGGCTGCGCAGCGCGCGGTTCTCCAGGATCATGTGGCGCCGCTCGAGCGCCCGCCGCGCGGTGCTGGCCAGGATTTCGCCGAGGAAGGGCTTTTCCAGGAAATCATAGGCGCCCGCCTTGATGGCCTGGACCGCCATGGCGATGTCGCCGTGGCCGGTGATCAGCACCACCGGCAGGTCGTCGTCCAGGCGCCGCGCCGCCTGCAGCAGTTCCATGCCGTCCGTGCCCGGCATTTTGACATCGCTGACCAGGATCGCTCCGGGGCAGCGCGGCAGCAGGGCCAGGGCGTCTTCGGCGTTGTCGAAATCGCGCACGTCGAAGCCTGCCAGTTCCAGGGTCTGCCGGGCCGCCAGCCGCACGCTGCGGTCGTCTTCCACCAGGATGATGAGTCCTTGCTGCTGCATGTCTATTCCGCCGCCGTGAGGGTCAATACGAACACCGCGCCGCCGTCCGGATGGTTGCGGGCGGTCAGGGTGCCGCCGAAATCGGCGGCGATGCTGCGGGAGATGGGCAGTCCCAGCCCGAGTCCTTCCCCCGCGGTCTTGCCGGTGTAGAACGGCTCGAACACCTTCTCCAACTCGCCGCCGGGAATGCCGGGACCGGAATCCCGAATCGCCAATTCGGCGGTGCCGTTCCGCACCGACGATTCGATGGCGATGGCCGGTACCGGCGAATTCCTGACCGCGTCCAGCGCGTTGCTGACGAGGTTGACCAAAATCTGCTGGAGCCGGACATGCTCCGCGTAGACCCACAGCGGGCCGGCCGGCTCGGCCTGCCGCACGGTCACCCGGCCGTGGCGGATGGATTCGGCGAACAGCCTGAGGCTGCGCTCCAGAACGTCCAGCAGATCGATCTTGGCATGGGCTTCGGAAGGGCGCCGGGCGAAGGCCTTGAGCTGGTCGGTGATGGTCCGCAGGCGGTCGGCCTGGTCGACGATTTCCTGCAGGTTTGCGTCGGTCTGATCGATCCGGCCGCGGCCGATGAATTGGCGCCCGTTGTCGGCGAAGGCGCGGATCGCCGTGAGCGGCTGGTTGATCTCGTGGGCCACCCCGGCCGCCATCTGGCCCAGGGCCGCCAGCTTGGCGGCCTGTTCCAGCTCGGCGGTGCGGGAGCGCACCTGCCGCTCCAGTTCCTCGTTCCATTGCTTCTGCAGCCGAAACCGGAAGCGGGTCGCGCCGCGGCGCTGGAACAGCAGGGTGAGCACCACCACCAGGCTGGTGGCGGTGAGCGCGGCCAGGATGGCGATGTTCTCGGTGCGGTAGTGCTGGGGGCTCAGGTCCGCCAGCATCCACAGGCTCCAGTGACTGTCCGCCAGGGGTTTGGACAGGGCCAGGTATTCCCGCGGTCGGGCCTCGGCATCGCGGAGGGTCCACAGATCGCCACGGCGGCTCAGGACCGGCAGGGCCGGCAACCGGCCGTCGCCGTATTGCTGCTGTTCCACCAGTTCCTGGTGGATTTCCCGCGGCAGCGGATCGATGGACCGGAAATGCCACTGCGGGACGTTGGCCAGAAACACCACGCCGTGGCGGTCGGTCACCAGCATGATCTCGGGACTGAACTGCCAGGTGCGCTCCAGTTCCTCGGTGGACACCTTGACTTCCAGCACGCCCTTGCCGGCCCCCACCGGGTAGGCGATGAAATATCCGGCCATCCGGGTGACCGCGTCGATGGCGAAATAGCGCTTGATGCCTTCGGTCAGGGCGGCGGTGTACAGGTGGCGGGGGCCGGCGGGCTGGCCCAGGAAGCTGCCGGGCTGGTCGTAGTTGCTGCTGGCGACCACCACGCCGTTGCCGTCCATTAGATAGAGGGTGAGGGCGCCGGTGGCGGCGGCCAGCTGCTTGAACTTGGCGCTGACGTGACGGGACAGCTGGGTGTTGGCGGGATCGTTCAGCAAGTGGCCGATTTCCTCGTCGTGGCTCAGGGCCACCGGCAGCTCGCCGTGCTTGTCCATGGCCGCCTGCAGATTGGCTGCATAAAGCTCCAGACGGGTGGCGCCGGCACTGCGCGACTCCTCGACGGCCCGGTCGCGGGCCAGCTGCAGGGTGAGCCAGGCCGCCGCCGGCACGATCGCCAGGGAGGCGATGGCGGCTTTCAACCACAGCGTGCGGGAATAGGCGGACAGGTCCATGGGCAGGCGGGTAGGCGGAATGTCGCCCGGCCGGAGCCGGACATTGCGCGGAATTTCGCCGGTTCCGCGTGGCAACGGTCAGCCGATCAATGACTTGGAGGCGGCACCGTTCTTGCGAACTGGCTCGGCGACCACTTTATTCCGTGCCGCGGCTCCGATCAAGGACCCGCAGGCATTGGGGGAATGAAGGGTCCGGCAGCACTGCCGTCATCGGGCGAGCCGCCCGCCGCTCGCGGCGGGGTGGATCGACCACCGCCTAAGACCCTTGACTCGAGGAGTATCACGATGAAACACATGTTCCGTGGTTCGCTGATCCACATGGCCGGCTTGGCCTTGCTGCTGTGCGCCCTGGGTGGCGCGGCGGCAGCCGCCGGCCCCGACCCCAACGGGGCGCAAAACCAGGTGACGTTCTGGGTGATCTTCGCCGAGAAGCCGGACTTCAAGGCCGCCATGGCCCTCACCAACCGGACTGCGCGCGGCCAGGCGGTGATCGGGCAGCTCAGGAACACCGCCGCCCTCAGCCAGGCCCCGGTGCGCAGCCTGCTGGTAGCGCGCGGGGTGCCGTTTCGCGGCTTCTGGATCGCCAATGCCTTGAAGGTGACCGGCGATGCGGCCCTGATGCAGGAGCTGGCGGCCCGTTCCGACGTGGCCCGGGTGCTGCCCGACGGCATCCTGCAGATCCCCAGGCCGGCGCCGGGCCAGGTCCAGCAGCGGGTGCAGGCGCTGGAATGGAACATCGCCCGCATCAATGCGGCGGCGGTATGGTCGGGGTTCGGCAGCGCCGGCGGGGGGGTGGTGATCGCCAATGTGGACACCGGGGTGGAGTACTCCCACTCCACCCTGGCCGGCAGCTACCGCGGCAATCTGGGCAACGGCGGCTTCGACCACAACTACAACTGGTACGACCCCTCCGGCGTCTGCGGCAGTCCTTCCGCGGTTCCTTGCGACAACGCCGGCCACGGCACCCACACCATGGGCACCATGGTGGGTGGCGATGGCATCAACGAGATCGGTGTCGCTCCTGGGGCGCGCTGGATCGCCGCCAAGGGCTGCGAGGACTGGAGCTGCTCCTACACCGCGCTGCTGGCCGCCGGCGAGTGGATCCTGGCGCCCACCGACCTGTCCGGCAACCATGCCGATCCGGGCAAGCGGCCGGACATCGTCAACAACTCCTGGGGCGGTGCGGCCGCTGATCCCTTCTACCAGGCCATCGTCGAGGCCTGGGTGGCGGCCGGCATCTTCCCTGCATTTTCCAACGGCAACTCGGGGCCTTACTGCTCCAGCGCCGGCAGTCCCGGCGATTACTCCGCCGCCTACAGCGCCGGGGCCTCCGACATCAACGATACCATCGCCTGGTTTTCCAGCCGTGGCCCCTCGCTGTTCGACGGTGCCGTGAAACCCGACATCGCCGCCCCTGGAGTGGATGTGCGCAGCGCGGCGCCCGGCAACGATTTCGCCGTCATGAGCGGCACTTCCATGGCATCGCCCCACGTGGCGGGCACGGTGGCCCTGATGTGGTCGGTCGCCCCCGTCCTGAAAGGGGACGTGTCCACCACCCGCGGCATCCTCGATCAGACCGCCGTCAACGTGTACGACGACAGCTGCGGCGGCATCAACGATCCGCTCAGCGACAGCTTCGACAACAACGTCTGGGGTGAAGGCCGGCTGGATGCCCTGGCGGCGGTCACGGTCGCCTTCCGGTTTTCGGCCCACGGCACCGTGGCCGGAATCGTGCGCGATGCCTCATCGGGCGCGGCTCTGGCCAGTGCCAGCCTGCAGTTCAGCGGCCCCGCCGACCGCACCGTGACCAGCGATGCCGGCGGGTCTTATCGGGTCGCACTGCTGCCCGGCAGCTATGCCCTGCGGGTCACCGCGTTCGGCTACCTGCCGGCAACCGTCGCCGCGATCGAGGTCGGCGACGGCGCCAACGTGACCCAGGATGTCGGCCTGCAGCCGGCGCCCGGCTACCCGGTGTCCGGCACCGTGGCGGATGAGGGCAATGCCGCCGTGGCCGGCGCCCGGGTCAGCATCCTGGGCGTGCCCATCGCCCCGGTCATCACCGATGCCGCCGGGGCCTTCCGGTTCCCCTCCGTGCCCGACGGCGAATACGACCTCCAGGTCGATGCCGGCGGCTGTTTCGACAAGCCGGTCCAGCACCTGGCCGTTGCCGGGGCCGAGCAGACCCTGGGCTTGGTGGCCAGCCACCGCAGCGACGGTTTCGGCTACGGTTGCCAGCTCGCTCCTTTCGGCTATCTCGACGGGACCGATCTCTTGCCGATCGGCTACAACTGGAGTTCGGTACCGGTGACGCTGCCGTTCAGCTTCAACTTCTACGGGAGCGACTACGCCACCGCCTACGTGTCTTCCAGCGGCAGCATCAGCTTCCTTCACGACTACCCGTCCGGCTACAACTTCCCCATCCCCGATCCCAACCTGCCCAACGGGGCCATCTTTCCGTTCTGGGACGATCTGTGGGTCGACCCGGTCCGATCCGGCGTCTACACCCGTGTCGACGGGACGGCGCCCAACCGCCGCTTCATCATCGAATGGCGCAACGTGGACCTGATGAGCGATGCCTACCTGGGCCGGCAGAGCGGGCTCAATTTCGAGGCGGTGTTGCAGGAGGACGGCAACATCCTCATGCAGTATGCGCCGTCGACGTCAGGGGAGGGCGCGCTGGGGAGTTCGGCCAGCGCAGGCATCGAGGACGAGAGCGGCGCCGTCGGCTTGCAGTATTCCTATGACCAGCCGGTGCTGAACACGGGGCTGGCGGTGCTGTACCGCAAGCCGCCCCTGGGCTGGGTGCAGGGGCGGGTCACCGACGCCAATGACGGCCGCGGGGTGGCGGGAGCGGCGATCCGGGTACTGCAAAACGGTGTCGACCTGCGCACGGTGAACTCCGACCAGGGCGGCAACTACCGGCTGACCCTGCGGCCGGGGGACTATGCGCTCGTGGTGCAGGCGCAGAACTACGACGTCCTAATGGATGCCGTCACGGTCGCCGACGGCGTCAGCCAGACCCGCGACTATGCGCTGGCGACCGGGCTCGCCCAGGTGAGCCCGGCGGCGCTGGAGTTCGTGGTGCCGGCGGGACAGAGCCGATCCAAGACCCTGACCCTGACCAATGCCGGGGGGGCCGAACTGGCCTGGCAGATCGCCGAGACCGGGGGCGCCAAGATCCAGGTGGAATCGGCCGCAGCTCTTCAGCGCAATCCGGCTTACGATCCCGCCGCCACCACCACCCGCGGCTATTTCCTCGGCGCCGCGCCCAAGGGCTGGTCCCCCACCGCGGCGGGCAACGTGCTGGCCAGCTGGCCCGCCACCGGGGTGGAATGGGCTTACGGCGTGGGGTATACCGGCAAGCTGTGGCTGTCGGACATCACGGAGTTCGCCGATTGCGGCGCCAACTGCAGCAACCGCGAGTTCGACGTCCAAGGCACCGCCACCGGTCAGGCGTGGACCACCTCCTGGGCCGGCGAATGGGCGGCGGACATGGCCTACGACAGCGCCCACGGCCTGGTGTGTCAGGTCAGCGTAGGCGGCGACAACGGCATCCATTGCTGGAACCCGGCCACCGGCCAGCAGATGGCGGCCATCACCGGCGGATTCCCCTGGACCGCGCTGTCGCAACGGGGCCTGGCCTACCGGGCCGACGACGACAGCTTCTACATCGGCGGCTGGAACAGCTGGCCGGGGGTGATCTACCACATCAAGGGGCTGTCCCACCCCGACAAGGGTGCCGTCATCGGTCAATGTTCGCCGCCCGATTACGCCACTTCCGGGCTGGCCTGGGACCCGGTGCAGCGGGTGCTGTGGCAGGCCACCAACAGCTACAGCTCCACCATCTACCAGCTCAACCCGGATACCTGCAACGCCCTGGCGGCCTTGCCCCATCCCGAACCCTGGTTCAACGGCGGCGGGCTGGAACTCAACGAGGACGGCCATCTGTGGACCGTCAGCCAAGCCAGCCATACCGCCTACCTGATCGAAAGCCTGGTGCCGCCGATGCAGGACGTGAGCTGGCTCGCCGAGGCCCCGGACGGCGGCGCCCTGGCATCGGGAGCGACCCAAGGCATCACCGTGTCGGTCGATACGGAGGGACTGGCGCCGGGGGTCTATACCAGCGCCCTGTACCTGCAGAGCAACAGCGGACGCCGGCCCATGCTGCGCATTCCGGTGAGCCTGGTGGTGTCTTCCTATATCCAGGGGGTCAATGCCGGCGGCAAGGCCTACACCGATAGCGCGGGCGATCCTTGGGCGGCCGACCGGCTTTACGCCGACGGCGGCTGGGGCCATCTGCTCGCATCCAGCAAGGCGGTCAGCACCCGCAGCGGCATCGCCGGCACCGTCGACGACGGCCTCTACCAGAGTGCCCGCAACGGCGGCGACGAATACCGTTACGACCACCTGCCGCTGAGGGTCTATCAGGTCGATCTGAAGTTCGCGGAGATCGAGGGCAAAAAGCCCTTCAAACGGATGTACGACGTGATCGTGGAGGACGCTCTGCTGCTGCCGGCCCACGACGTCGCCGCCGAGACCGGTCTCAACCGGGCCGACGATCACCGCTTTTACGTGGCGGTGCTGGACGGACAGCTCAGGGTCCGCTTCATCCCCCGCTCCGGCTACGGCCAGCCCCTGGTGAACGGGATTCGGGTGACCCACCGGCCCGATCGTTGATAACCCTGTAACGCGTAAGACATAATCCGACCGCCCGATCCGGCCGGGGCTTTTCGGCTCCGGCCGGATCGGTGTGGCGGCCGGCCGTGCCCGATCCCTCCCATTCGAAAGGAATGACCGATGAATTCATTTCACTCCCGCAATTTTGCGCCACTCGCAATCCTGTTGCTGATCCAGGCGACGCTGAGCGGCTGTGCCGGCAGCGCCGGTTCGGTCAACCGCCTGGAACCCGCTTCCGGCCGGCCCGACCTGTCGCGCTATTCCAATCTGGTCGTGCAGGTCGGCAGTTCCGCCCCTCAGGCCGGCCCCGCGGATACGGCGCGCATCCAGCAGCACATCGTTCGCGCCGCCCAGACCGAGCATGCCGGCTGTTTCGGCAACTTCGCCGCCGCGCCGGACGGGCCGCAAACCCTGATCGCCCAAGTCGACCTGAAACGCTACGACGAGGGCAGTGCCTTCGCCCGCTTCATGCTGGCAGGCCTCGGCCAGATGCATATCGACGCCGACCTGGCGTTGCAGGACGGCTCGACGGCGGAACGCATCGCCCGCTACGACGTGACCAAGACCTTCGCCTGGGGCGGCATCTACGGTGCAGCCACCGACCTCAAGGGCATCGAGGAAGGATTCGCCAAGGCGGTGGCCAATGCCTTGTGTGAAAGGGGGCAGCGATGAGCCGACGCGCTCCCGATGACCGTGCCGAGGCTGCGGCCTCGGTGGCCCCGACTCGGACGGCGCGCCGGTGGCGTCCGGCGCGGCTGGCAGGCCTTGCCCTGCTCGCGCCGCTCGCGGTCCCGCCACCGGCCGGTGCGCTGCCCAGCTTCGCCCGCCAGACCGGCGAGCCCTGCACCGCCTGCCATGTGCAGACCTGGGGGGCCGACCTGACGCCGCGCGGGCGGGATTTCAAACTGAACGGCTACACCGAGGGCGATGCCTCCCGGCTGCCGCCCTTCAGCCTCACCCTGGACGGCACCGTGGCGAGCTATGTGAGTCCGGAACGCTCGGTGATCCTGCCGGCCAACAGTGCCTACAAGGCCTCGCTCTATTACGCCGGGCGCATCGCGCCGCACTTGGGGGCCTATGCCTCGGGCAGTTATCAGAATGTCAATGACGAACTGGATGAATATTATCTGGACAAATTCGACCTGCGCTTCGCCCATGCCGTCGAGTTGGGCGGCCATCGGCTGAACTACGGGGTCACCGCCAACAACCAGCCGGGACTGCAGGATCTGTGGAACACCATGCCGGCCTGGAGCTTCACCCGGGCGGTGCAGCCGTCGATGAGCTTTCACCCCGACGGACGTTCTTTGCCGTTGTTCGGACCGAGCGGTACCTACGACCTCCATGGCTGGGAAAACCTGCTGCCTACCGGTACCCGGCTTGCCCGGCAGCCGACGCCGTTCGGCACCGGCGATTTGCGGCGAGGCTTCAACCGCATGGCGCCGACCCTGATGGATGGCGTCCTGGCCGGCAATACCGGCGGTGCCTCGCTTTATTTCATGCTGGACCGCTGGCTCTATCTGGAAGGCGGTGCCTATGCCAGCCTGCCGCGGGATGTACAGGACGGCATCGGCCGCGGCTATCCGCGGCAAAGCCAGTTGGCGGCGTTCAACCGGCCCGATCCCCAGCTGGACGGCGGCGCGCCTTACTGGCGGGTTGCCCTGCAGCACCAATGGGACGGTCACTATCTGTCGGTGGGACATTTCGGCCTGGCGGCCGAATGGAACTACGCTCTCCAGGCGACGGGGCTGAGTCCGGAGTTGCTGCTGATCGGATCGCCGGAGTTCCGTTACGACGTCACCGACCTGGGGCTGGATGCGACCTATCAATACCTGGCCAATCCGGACCACATCTTCGAACTCAAGGGGGTCTACCTTCGCGAGCGGAGGGAAGGCCGGCGGGGACCGAACACCCTGGCTTTCGGCGGACCGGTCGTTACGTCGCTGGTGTCCCCCCTGTCCGAGGTGGTGCGCATCAATGCCGCCTACACCTGGGCCCAGACCGTTGGCGTCGCCTTCGGTTACCACCGCTACATGGACGATCCGGTGGACTACTTGTTCGTCACGCCCCTGCCCATCGGTCCGGTTCGCGGCACCCTTCACATACGCGACCGGGAAGCCTATGTGGCGGAACTGTCTTACACCCCCTTCGGCAAGAGCGATTCCTTGGCCTCGCCCTGGCTCAACCTGCGGCTGAACCTGACCTATATGGGAGATCTGCACGGCAGCTGGATCGGGGATACGTTCTACGTGAACGGCAGCCTGGCGTTCTGAACATGGGGCCGGCCCCGGCGCGAACCGGCAACGCCGCCATTGCGGATCGCGCCGGAACACGACCTTGCCGACATCAGGCCGCTCCCGCTCCCGAGCCGACCAGCCCCGAGGGGGCCGCCGGCGCACCTCCCGCGGCGGTCCCGGTCCTCTGCTACACTGCCGTCTCTCGATTTCGCCCTCTGGTTGCAGTCAACCATGCCACGGTGGATTGCATCCATCCGGTTCCACCTGCCAAGCCCCGCGAATACCCGGATTCCCGCACGCCTGAGGCGCCGGCCTTCGGTGAATCTGGCACGCGGCATGCTGGCCAGATAAGGAAGAGCGCTGTTCTTTAGGCGCGGCCCATGGTCCGCAGCGGGAGCGCTCATGGACGGCAACCGAAGGCACTCTCCCCGGCGCCGCCGGACCCCGCTGCGGCGGTGATCGCCGGCTTCAACTCGTGTCCACCAGGAAACCTCTTCCATGACCGACCCCGACAAGCCGGGCAGCCGCCCGGAGCATGAAATACCCCTTGCCATCATCATCCCGGCCTACAAGCCGGATTATCTGGCCAGGACGCTGGAGAGCCTGGTTCGGCAGACCGACCGGCGCTTCAGGCTTTACGTGTTCGACGACGCCAGTCCGGCGGACATCGGTGCCATCGCGCGGGAAGCCCTGGGCGGCTATCCCCACGTCTTCAAGCGATTCGAGGACAATCTCGGCGGTCAGTCGCTGGTGCGCCACTGGAGCCGCTGCATCGAGTTGACCGATGAGCCCTGGGTCTGGCTGTTCGCCGACGACGACCTCATGGACGCCGAGTGCGTGGCGGCCTTTTACCGGTTCCTCGAGAGCGATGGCGATGCCGACGTGGTGCGGTTCGACGCCCGCATCATCGGCGAGGACGACCGGGTGATCGGCCTGCATCCCTTGCACCTGGAGCGGGAAACCTGGCTGGAATACGCCTATGGCCGGCTCATGGGCTGGCGGCTCACCATCATGCAGCAGATGATCTTCCGGCGCGAGGCCTGCCAGCGGGCAGGCGGCTTCCAGGATCTGCCGCTGGGCTGGCATACCGACGACGCCGCGGTGATCGCCCTGGCCCGCATCCGCCCCGTTCGCCATTTGGCGGGTGCGCGGATGTACTGGCGGCGCAGCGAGCACAACATCACCCCGGACGATTCCCCGGCGATGCGGCGCGCCAAGATGCTCGCCTCGTGCCTGTTCGCGCGCTGGCTGCATGGCCTGCTGCAGGGGCCGCGCGAAACCTTGTTCGAACACGATGGAGCCGTGTTCGCCAGCATCATGGACCGGTTTCTGGTGGATCGCATCGTGACCGAGGGCGCCTTGCCTGCGCTGGCCAACTGGAGCCTGCTGGCGCGGACCCGCCGCGAAGTGTGCGGGGCGCATCCTCTGGGACTGCTGAAATTCATCTGCTACGCCGGCATCAGCGGAATCGTATCGGGCTTCGGGGACTGGCTCAAACGGGTGGCCGGGCGGGCCAGCTGACGGTAGGTCGGCTGTAGGTCGGGCTTCAGCCCGACCCGGTTCCGGATGCGGTCGATCGGATCGAAACCCGGCCCGAGGCCGAGATCCGGGTGGCGGGCGGGGTGAAGCCCGACCCGCGGGAATCCGGCCGGCGCCACGGCTCAGGGTGGCGATCCGCGGCAAAATGCCGTAGCATAAATCACGCGCTGCCAGCGATGTTTCATCGCGCTCCGGCCGTATTCGCCGCAGGCATGCGTTGCCGGCAACCCGGGGCGCAGTGCCGACCATTCATCTTCATGCCGACTTTGTTCCGACTCCCCACACCATCAACCCTGCTGATCCTGGCGGCCCTGGCGCTGGGCGCCCTGCAATTCGGTTCGGACTGGTTCCGGCTGGACGCGGTGCAGGCCGGCGATGTGATGGCCGACGGCGCCGACGGGGAGGTTCAGGACGACGACGGCGGCGAAGCGATGGCTGCCGGCGTGTCGCTGCCTGCTCCGGTCCGCCTTGACGCGGGGGGGCCGGCAGCCGCTTCCCAGGGTTTGACCGGACGCTTCGCCGAGCCGCCTGCGACGCCGCCTCCCATCGGCGCCTGACCGGCTTTCCAACTGCACGGCGGTTGCCGTGCGGCGCGTGCAGTCGTTCCGTCGACTCGACGGTCCGTTTGGTAACGGCTCCAGGACTCTGAATTCGTGAATTTTCCATCTCCTACAGTGAGGCGGTCCCGCTTGCGTGCGATCGGTCTGGCCGCCCTGGTTTGGGCGGTTGCCGGCCCGCTGCCGGCGGAGCCCCTGACGCTCGACCAGGTGCTGGCCCTGCTGGAAAACCACAGCCCGGTGGTGGCCGGCGGCAAGGCGCGGCGCGAGTCGGCCCGGGCCGCCCTGACCACCGCCAGGGCCTATCCGAACCCGGAGCTGGAAGCGGGCGGCGGTACCTCGACCGGCATCGGCCCCGGTGCCCTCAATGGTCCCAACGAGCAGCTGTTCCTGTCGCAACCGGTCGACCTGCCCTTCGTCCGGGCCGCCCGCCGCCACGTGGCGGAGGCCGGCATCCTGTCGGCGGACGAGGCCAACCGTGCGATCTGGCTGACGGTGCGTTCCCAGGCCCGGCTGGCGTTTTACGAAATCCTCAGGCGCCAGGCGGAATTGGTGATCGCACTGGACAACGAGCGCTTGCTCAGCCAGATTCGGGACAAGGTCGCCCTCAGGGTGGAGGTGGGCGAGGCGCCCCGCTATGAAGCGGTCAAGGCCGAGGCGGAGCTGCTCAATGCCGTCAAGTTGCGGGAAACCGCCACCATCCGGGTGGAGGACGCCAAGTCGGCGATGTGGGCCCTGTATGGCGCCGCGCTGCCTGCCGGCTTCGAGGTGCAGGGCGAGTTGCCGGCGCTCAGCGGCGAACTGCCGGCTCTGGAATCCCTGCGCGACCGGGTGCTGGCGCGCCAGCCGGTGCTGGCGCAAACCCGCGCGGAAGTGGCCAAGGCCGAGGCCAAACTCAAGCTGGAGCAGGACTTGCGCTATCCCCAGCCGACCCTGAAGGCCGGGGTGGAACGCGATCCGGGGCTGGAACAGTGGCGGGTCGCCATCGCCGTGCCGCTACCTCTGTGGAACCAGCGCCAAGGCCCCATCGGCGAGGCCCGCGCCGACCTGCGCCAAAGCGAGGCGGCGGCGGCGCTGCAGGAACTGACCGTACTGCGGGAGCTGGAGTCGGCTTACAACCGGTTTCGCATCGCCCATCGCCAGGTGGAGACCTTCGAGGCCGGCCTGATGAAACAGGCGGAATCCGCCCTCAAAGTAGCCGAGGCGGCCTATCGGCTCGGCGAGCGGGGCATCCTCGACTACCTCGATGCCCAGCGCACCTACCGCAGCGTGCGCAGCGATTTCCTCAACGCCCGTTTCGATCGCCAGGCCGCCTGGATCGATCTGGAACGGCTGACCGCCTCCGAATTGCCGGACCACCCGCTATGAGACCCTCATCTTTCCGCTTTCCGTATGTCCCCGCGCTGTTCTGGGCGATCCTGGCGGCTTTCGCCGATCCGGCCCGCGCCGAAGCGCCGCGCACGGTGGAAGCCACCGCGGCCCTGGCGGGCCTGGTCAAGGTGGTGGCGGTGGTCGAGGATGAGCTGCGCGACTCGCTGCGGCTGCCGGCCCGGGTCGAACTGGACCAGCAGCGGGTGGCGCGCATCGGCGCCACGGTGACCGGCCGCATCAGCGAGGTCCACGCCTATCTGGGGCAGCAGGTCTTCAAGGGCGAAGTGCTGGCGCTGCTCAACAGTACCGAGCTGGGCCTGGCGCAGTCGGCTTATCTGAAGGCCAGCTCCCAGGTGAACCTGCGCCGGCTCGCGGTGCAGCGCGCCCAAAGGCTGCTGCAGAGCGACGTGATCGCCGCCGCCGAGCTGCAGGAGCGGGAGGGCATGCTCAACGAGGCCGAGGTGGACCTGCACGCGGCGGAAGACCAGCTGCGGGTATTGGGGATGTCGGAACGGGACCTGAAGCGGCTGGCCAGGGAACGCAGCATCCATTCATTCTCGCCGGTCAGCGCCAGCATCGACGGCGCGGTGATCGAGCGCAACGTGACACTGGGCCAGGTGGTGCAGCCATCCGATGCCCTCTACACCGTGGCCGATCTGTCGCGGGTGTGGCTGGTGGCGGAAGTGCCGGAACAGCAAGCCCAATGGGCCCATACCGGCGACGAGGCGGAGGCGGAGATTCCCGCCCTGCCGGGGCAGAACGTGCGTGGCAGGCTGATCTACGTGGCTGACCTGGTCGACCCCGAAACCCGGACCATCACCGTGCGCATGGATGTGCCCAATCCGCTGCGCTCGTTGAAGCCGCAGATGCTGGCGACCCTGCTGATCCGCAAGCAGGGCCGGCGCACCCTGGTGCTGCAGGACAGCGCGGTGATCCGCGAGGAGGACCAGGACCATGTGTTCGTGGAAACCAGCCCGCGCCGCTTTGAGCTGCGGGCGGTGCGGCTGGGCGAGGGCGAAGGGAGTGTGCGGCCGATCCTGGACGGGGTGCGGGCCGGCGAGCGGGTGGTGGTGGAAGGTGCCTTCCATCTCAACAACGAACGGCTCCGCAAGGAACTGGAGTAAACCATGGTGGAGAGCCTGATCCGGGGTGCGCTGCGGCAGCGCATCGTCGTGGTGGTGCTGGCGCTGGGGCTGGTCGGATTCGGTGTGCGGGCGCTCAGCCAGTTGTCGGTGGATGCCTTCCCGGACGTGACCAACATCCAGGTGCAGGTCGCCACCGAGGCCGCCGGCCGTTCGCCGGACGAGGTGGAGCGGCTGGTCACCGTGCCTTTGGAGATCGCCATGACCGGCCTGCCGGGGCTGACGGAGATGCGTTCCCTCAACAAGAACGGCCTGTCCATCATCACCCTGGTGTTCACCGACGACACCGACGTCTATTTCGCCCGTCAACTGGTGATGGAACGGCTGCTGGAAGTGCAGCAGCGCATGCCGGAAGGGGTGATGCCCATCCTGGGGCCGGTCTCCACCGGGCTCGGGGAGGTCTACCAGTACACCCTGGACCGCGACGACGACGGCGAGCGGGAGCTGACCCTTGAAGAACTGCAGAAACGCCGCGAGGTGCAGGACTGGGTAGTGCGTCCGCTGCTGCGGGGCATACCCGGGGTGGCGGAGATCAATTCCCAGGGGGGCTACATCAAGCAGTACCAGGTGCTGGTCAACCCGGACCGGCTCCATCATTACGGGCTTTCCCTGGCCGAGGTGTTCAACGCCCTGGCCCGCAACAACGCCAACAGCGGCGGCGGGGTGCTGCCGCACCACGACGAACAGTATCTGATCCGCGGGGTCGGCCTGATCCGCAACCTCGACGACATCGGCAACATCGTGCTGAAGGAGGAGGGGGCGGTGCCCATCCACATCCACGACGTGGCGGAGGTGCAGATCGGCCACGAGGTGCGGGTCGGCGCGGTGATCAAGAACGGCTACACCGAAGCCGTGGGTGGCATCGTGATGATGCTCAGGGGCGGCAACGCCAAGCAGGTGGTGGGCCGCATCAAGGCGCGGGTGGCGGAGATCAACGCCAAGGGCATGCTGCCGGAGGGCCTTCGGATCGTGCCGTACTACGACCGCAGCGAACTGGTGGACGCCGCCCTGCACACCGTCACCAAGGTGCTGATCGAGGGCATCGTGCTGGTGATCGTGGTGCTGTTCCTGTTCCTGGGGGACGTGCGCTCCAGCCTGATCGTGGTCGGCACCCTGGTGGTCACCCCGCTGGTGACTTTCATCGTCATGAATCAGCTGGGGATTTCCGCCAATCTGATGTCCTTGGGCGGATTGGCCATCGCCATCGGCCTGATGGTGGACGGATCGGTGGTGGTGGTGGAAAACGCCTTTCGCATGCTGGGGGAGCGCAAGGGCAGGGCCACCAGCCGGTTGCGGGTGGTGTCGGCGGCGGCCGAGGAGGTCGCCACCCCGGTGCTGTTCGGGGTCGGCATCATCATCCTGGTGTTCCTGCCGCTGATGACCCTGCAGGGCATGGAAGGCAAGATGTTCGCGCCCTTGGCCTACACCATCGCCATCGCGCTCCTCATTTCTCTGGTGCTGTCGCTGACCCTGTCACCGGTGCTGTGCTCCTATCTGATGGTGGGCCACGACGGCGAGCACGACACCCGGATCATCGCCGCCCTCAAGCGGCCTTACTTGAACCTGCTGGATTGGGCCATGAGGCATGGCCGGGTCGTGGTGACCGGGTCGGTGGGTCTGTTCGGCGGCGCCTTGGCGCTGCTGCCGCTGCTCGGCACCTCGTTCATCCCGGAGATGAAGGAAGGCTCCATTGTGCCTGCGATTACCCGTGCTCCCAACATTTCGCTGGAGGAGGGCATCCAGATGGAGATGCAGGCCATGAAGCTGGTGATGGAGATACCGGGCGTGCGCATGGTGGCCACCAATATCGGCCGCGGCGAGAGTCCGGCCGATCCCCAGGGTCAGAATGACTCCACCCCCATCGCGACCCTGAAGCCCCGCGAGGAATGGCCCGAGGGCTGGACCCAGGACAGCATCGTCGACGCCATGCGCGACAAACTTTCGGCCAGCCTGCCGGGCATCCAGCTGGTGATGGCCCAGCCCATCTCGGACCGGGTCGACGAGATGGTCACCGGGGTGCGTTCCGACGTGGCGGTAAAGGTGTTCGGCGACGACCTGGAAGCCTTGAAACGCACCGCCAACGAAATCGCAAGAGTCGCGGGAGGGGTGCGCGGTGCCCAGGACATCCGGGTGGAACGGGTGACCGGCCAGCAATATCTCAATGTCACCGTGGACCGCCAGGCCATCGCCCGCCACGGCCTCAATGTCTCGGACATCCACGAGGTCATCGAGACCGCCATCGGCGGCAAGACCGCCACCGAAATCTACCAGGGCGAGCGCCGTTTCTCGGCGGCGGTGCGGCTGCCGGAGCAGTTCCGCAATAACCCGGAGGCCATCGCTTCGCTGATGCTCACATCCCCCAACGGGGCGCGGGTGCCCTTGGGCGATCTCGCCGACATCACCCTCAACGACGGTCCCGCCCAGATCAGCCGGGAGATGGCCAAACGCCGCATCGTGGTGGGCGTCAACGTGCGCGACCGCGACCTGGGGGGGTTCGCGGCCGAACTGCAGCAGGCGGTGGCGGACAAGGTGAAGCTGCCGGAGAGCTATTACCTGGAGTGGGGCGGTCAGTTCCAGAACATGGAGCGGGCCATGGGCCATCTCAGGATCATCATCCCCATCACCATCGGCGCCATCCATTTCCTGCTGTTCATGCTGTTCAACTCGCTGCGCTTCGCGACCCTGATCATCCTGGTGCTGCCGTTCGCCTCCATCGGCGGAGTGGTGGGACTGTTTGCCACCGGCGAATATCTGTCGGTGCCGGCATCGGTGGGCTTCATCGCGCTGTGGGGCATCGCGGTGCTCAATGGCGTGGTGCTGGTGTCCTACATCCGCAGCCTCAGGGACGATGGGCTGAGCCGGGCGGAGGCCATCCGCAAGGGTTGCGAGCAGCGCTTCCGCCCGGTGATGATGACCGCCACCGTGGCCTTGCTGGGACTGGTGCCGTTTTTGTTCGCCACGGGGCCCGGTTCGGAGGTGCAGAGGCCCTTGGCCATCGTGGTGATCGGCGGCCTCATTACCTCCACCCTGCTGACCCTGGTGGTGTTGCCGACCTTGTACGGGTGGTTCGAGGAAGAACGGGTAGAGGCGTGAACGATGCGGAGGACACACCAGCCATGATCGAGATCAAAGCCATCATCCAGCCCCGCAAGCTGGACAAGGTGCGGGAAGCCCTGGGCGCGGTGCCCGGGTTTCCCGGCATGACCATCACCCGCGCCGAGGGCTGCGGGCCGGCCGAGGACAGGGCGGGGCACGAGTTGGGGCTGCGCGAGCAACTGACCGATTTTTCCGCCAAGATTCGCCTGGAAATCCTTGCCCCCGACGATTTGGCCGAGACCCTGGCCACCTTGATACACCAGGTCGCCCATACCGGCCACCCCGGCGACGGCATCGTCTGGCTCACCGCGGTGCAGCGCTTCGAGCGCATTCGCCACAATCTGGACGGAGCCTGATCGGGGGGAGCGTCGAACCAGGCCCCTCGCCTTGGGCAGGAGGCAGAACTCGGCGCCTGGAACACTTCTATCGAATAAGGTTAGATCGTGAGAGCGAAGCGTAGCGGAGCTCCCCACGATCTGAACCGATTGTTGGACGAGCCCGGTAAGATGAAGCAGGAAGCGTTAAGGACGCAGGAGCGAGGGTGGCCCACAAAGCGCTTGACAACTCAGGATGTGGGCGGTATCTGAAAATATCTTTTTGATGTGGATTTTATCGTATAAACAATAAGATGCAGTGGCATCGAAAGAACCGCAGTAACAGCGTAGCCCGTTTCGCCAGATCGGACAAGCAAGAGTTTTTCAGCGGGCCGGATGCGGTAACCGACTCGGTGGTCGCTTGACGAAACGGGTTGCCCAACGACGTGTTGCACGAACCGACACCTCGCTCAGCCACCGTCGCCGCGTCGACATGCCGACAGTCCCCGTGCTCCGCACCAGGTCACTGCGGTGTGGCGGCTTCCAATACAGGAACCTTTGTTTGGGCATCCCGTCTTTGCCAAATTGGCCTCGCTCCCTTCTCCGCGTAGCGGCTTCGTCCAACCTTGAGACGAACTCGTCGGCCCCTGCTGCCACCGACCGTTCCGTTAGTTCTGCTTTGTCAGATTGCTCTTACCCGCAGCGTTGTGACTGATCTGGCTTTGAATCGCTGCGCGATGGCTGATTTGAATGTGGGTTCTCGGACCCACGGCCGAGATACTTTTCTTTGTGTGGCCAAAGAAAAGTATCCAAAAGAAAGGCCACCCCCAGTGCGACTTGCAGCGCTGCGCAATCCTGCTCCGCTTGCAAGCCCGGTGCAAACCATCCATGGTTTGCCCGTTCGCCTGTCGGCTCACCCCTTGCGCTCCTCGCTTTCAGCAGGGGTTGGCAGAAGGGCGATCCATCGCCCTCTGCCAACGCGCGGCTTTGTTCGCGATGCTGTCCTGCATCGCTTCCAAAGTCCGGGGTTTGCCTTCCATGGCAAACCCGCTCCGCGCGTCCGCGTCGCCCCTGCCGCGCCCCTTCGGGCGATTCCTGCTGAAAGCTGCGGTGCTCAGCGCGGCTGCAGGGGGCGGAAGAAAGAAGAAACACGCTCAGCGGGAGCATGTCTCGAAATCCGACAAAGCAGAATTAGCACCGTCCCGGGATAGCGCCCGGCGCGACTGGCCATCTCCCGTTCTGACCGGTGTAGGGGCGCATGGGTATGCCCTATAGTTGTAGGGGAGGGAATTCCCGGTCGGAGCTGGTTTCACTTCCAACCCCGGCGTTTTTCATCCTGAAAACGACCCCTCAGGAGATCGAGGCAGACCCGGGCAGCCTATCCGAGACGGGCCGGAGCTGATCCTTGAATACCCGCTGCCGTATCTGAAGAGAGAACCGCCAGGAAGTTGTCATGAAATCCTTGACACATCGGTTTCCAGCGCTCAAACGGCTGCAACGATTTGCATCCAGACCCAACCGGCCGCTATTGATCGGGATTATTTTGGCCGATTTGTTGGTCGTTGCTCTGGCCGGCTTCTCCTCGTATACGAGTTACGTCCTTTATCGGGATCGTGCTGCATCGACCTCCCGAAATACCAACCGCCTGGTTTCCCAGAGCATCTCCGGAGAAATCTCGCTCGTCGATATCGGTTTGAACGTGGCCCGGGACGAATATATCCGGCTGGGCAGTTTCGGTACTTTGGATCAGCAGCGATTGACCGAATTTTTGAAAGTGCAGAAAAGCCGCTTGCCGATGGTCGACAATATCCGTATTGCCGACCGCGAAGGCCGTGTGGTTTTCGGCAGCGATACCCATCTCCCAGCCGGGGTATCCATTGCGGACCGGCAATATTTCGCCGTATTGCGAGATTCTCCGGCGGACCGGTTGATGATCTCCGAACCGGTGGTCAGCCATATCAGCAATGCCTGGGTTGTGGTGTTTGCACGTCGAATCGACCGGGCGGACGGGAGTTTCGACGGGGTGATCTATGCGCCGGTAACCCTTGATTGGTTCAATCGGAAATTGGCCAGACTCGAAGTCGGCGCCAAAGGCGCGGTAGTGCTGCGTGGCGACGCGAGCCGGAATTTCGATCTGCTGGCGCGTTTTCCGCCGGCCGGGTTCGTCGGCCAAACCACCGTATCTGCGACCTTTCGAGCCAACATTACCGCCCGCTCTCAGGAAGGTACCTATGAAGCGGAAGCCGGCGCAGACAATATCCTCCGGATATTCTCCTACCGTCAGGTTGACGGCTACCCTCTGATCACCCTCGTCGGATTGAGTACCGAGGACACGCTGGCCGGCTGGTGGCGGGAGTTGGCCGCCTTGGCCGTGTTTGTGCTGGTCTTCATGATGTTGACCGCGCTGGCCGCTCGATCGGTATTTCTTGCTTTGCGCGATCTGGAGAAGAGCGAAAAGCGCTATCGCAGGCTCGTCGATACCGCCAATGAAGGGATCTGGGCCCTCGGACCGGACGGCCGGACCAATTTCGTGAACGACCGCATGACCCAAATGCTCGGTTATTCTGCCGAAGAGATGCTCGGCAATCCAGGGAGCGCGTTCATGTTCGAGGAGGATGTGGCTGCTTACCTGGAACGGATGGCGAGCCGTCAGCAGGGCATGTCGGAGCAATACGAAACCCGTTTTCGCCGGAAGGACGGGCAGGCACTGTGGGCAGTCGTATCGGCAACCCCGGTGTTCGAGGAGAACCTCCGTTTCGAAGGTTCCTTCGGAATGGTCACCGACATCACCGAGCGCAAGCAGGCGGAACAAGCGCTGGCCAGGCGGGAACAGGCATACCGTACGGTCGTCGAAAACATCCCGCAACTGCTGGTTCGGTACGACACCAACCTGTGCAGAACCTATGTGAGCCCCTCCTGGCAAAAAGCCAGCGGTCTATCGGCTTCCGAGGTGGTCGGAAAACCGGCGGCAGATATCGCGAGAGTTCCCAATCCCGTGAACCGCGAATATCTCGGAAAGATCCGTACGGCGCTGGAAACGGGAACTCCGCAGTTGCTGGCGTTCGAGTGGGTCAATGCCTACGGCACGGCGCTGTTTCTCGAATATGCCATTGTTCCGGAGTTCGACCGCGAAGGCCGTATCACCGGCGTGCTGTGCGCGGGTCATGATCTGACCGAGCGCAAACGGGTGGAAGAGGAGCTGAGACGTCACCGGGAACATCTCGAGGAATTGGTTGGCGAAAGGACCGAAGCGCTGCAAGCCGCCAATCGCGAGATGGAGGCGTTTTCCTACTCGGTGTCGCACGACTTGCGGACGCCCCTGCGGGCTATCGACGGCTATTCGCGCCTATTGGAAATCAAATACGCAGAGCAGCTCGACGGGGAGGCCCAACGTCTGATCCATGTGGTGCGAAGCAACGCCGCCAGAATGGGCCAGCTCATCGACGACATCCTGGCCTTTTCCCGGGCTGGACGCTCGGAGATGCGCCATTCGCACATTGACATGGAACGTCTGGTCAACAGCGTTTGGGAGGACTTGGAGCCGGATCGCGCGGGACGGGAGCTGCAGCTGACGGTGTTGCCGCTGGCACCGGCGCAGGGAGACCCGACGATGTTGCGGCAGGTCTGGATCAACTTGCTGGGCAATGCGATCAAGTTCACCCGCTCCAAGGCCGTGGCCCACGTCGAAGTGGGTTGCCTCAACGATGGAGATGCCGGAATGACGTATTACGTGAAGGACGATGCAGCGTGTCCCACGACGTGCTGTGCCTAACGGCGTTCCCGACACCGCACGGCCGCACTTGCGGGACGGTTATTGCCTTCGGCGCCCCAGCCGTCCCCGCTCGACTCATCCAAGTGACATTAAAGCCGTCACTTGGATTCGCTCGCAGATGACTCGACGGCCTGTTCGGGATGCCTTGCAGGTCCCCTACGGACGCGGATAAAGCACCGCGCCCTTCGGGGACCCGCCCGGCCCTGGGCCTTCTGGGGGGCATGGAAAACATCCCGCTCTTGGCTCTTCGAGCCTCAAGCTTTGTTTTCCAGCGGGGATGGTTTCGATACGGCGTACAGCCACAAGCTGTTCGGGGTGTTCCAACGGTTACACGGTGTCGATGAGTTCGAGGGAACGGGTATCGGGCTCGCGATCGTCAGGCGGGTGGTCGAACGGCATGGTGGACAGGTATCGGCCGAAGCCTCGCTGGGTTCCGGGGCGGTTTTCAGGTTCAGCTTGCCGGCACCGGCTCGCGACCCTTCAGCCCCGGGCAGATAGGCGGCGGATGACATGGAGCCGAAACCCGACGGAACGGTCGTCGTCAATCATCGGGCGTCCGGGTAACGCTCGCCAGTAGCGCGGCCGTGGCCAGCATCCCCGCAAAAATCCAGTATGCCGGATCGTAGCTGCGCAGAAGGTCTTTGATGTAGCCTCCGAGCAAACTGCCCAGGAGGCCTGCCGCACCGAATGCGGTGGCGGTCAGCCCATAATTTACGCCCAGGTTCTTCAGTCCGTAGAAGTCGGTAATCACGGCGGGCAGCAACGCAAAAAACGATCCATAAAGCAGCCCGGCGAGAGCGAAGCCGGCCATGAGCGCGGGCTGTGTTCCGTGGAGCGAGAGCCCGCCCACGTTGGCGGCTTGCAGCAGAAAAACGGCGACCAGGGTTCGCCGGCGGCCGATCAGGTCGGAAATGAACCCGCCGAAGACGCGTCCGCAAGTGCTGAATGCGGCCACGATCATCGGAGCGATCACCGGGTCGAAAATCTTTTCCTCCGGCAGGCTCAGGAGCTGAACGGCATTGGCGATGATCATCAGGCCGGGCGCAGCGGAGAGTACATACATCAACCACAGGGCATAGAACTGCGGTGTCCGAACCATCTCGGGCCAGTCGCGATCCCGGTGGGTGGCTGGAATGGCCGGGTCCGCCCGGCTGGCAGCCGCGGCTTGGTAGCCTTCAGGCGGGTTCCGCAACATCATGCCCAGCAGCGGAACCGTCGCAATCGTCCCGATACCCATGATCCGGAAAGTTCCCGGGATACCGAAGACGCCCAGCAGATAATGGGTCAAGGGCGACATGAACACGGCAGCGAGCCCGACACCTGCGACTACGATCCCGGAGATCAGCCCCTTATTTTCCGGCGGAAACCATTTCAGTGCCGATGGAACGGTTCCGGAGTATCCCACGCCGATGCCAAGGCCTCCCAAGACTCCGTAGCTCATGGTAATGGCCCAGGGATCTTGGGAGAGGGACGACAGCATCATCGCGCTGCCCAGCAGCGTTCCGCCGCAGATCGCAACCAGTCGGGGGCCGAACTTGTCCTGCAGGCGCCCGGCGAAAATCATGGTCAGCGAAAAGCTCACCGTCGCAACGGCGAACGGCAGATTGCACTGTGCTTGCGACCAGCCCCAATCCCTCGCGATGGCCTTGCTGATCACGCTCCAGGCATACCACGACCCCAGGATGACATTGATGGTGGAGCCGGTGAAGGTGATCAGCCAACCGACGTTACGGGACGCGGGAACCGGGGGCGTCGATTTCCGCTGCGAATGGTCGATGCGCATGCATGTGGCCTCGCGAACCGAACCCGAATCCGAAGTCGCGCCGTGAGCTTCAGAAATTGAAACGGGTGGACAGCTGCACCCGGTGCAGGTCGCCGGTGCGGCCGTCGACCCGCTCCCGCAAGCCATAGATGTATTCCAGGCCGAAGGTGGTCTGCAGGGTCGGGCTCCACAGCAGGTTGAAGTGGGCCGATTCCAGGTGCCGGGTCATGTTGCCGGTGACGAATCCCGGCTGGTCCGAGGCCGCGTAGCCGTAAGCCACGGTGGAGCGCCAGTTCTTGTCCCACCAGTGCTGGTAGGCGGCCATGGCGCTGTAGGTGGTCACCAGCTGCATCCGGTCATTGGGGTCCAGGGCCGCATCCTCGAAGGCGTTCAATGCGGCATAGCGGCCGTTGGCATCGCCGTAGCCCAGCATGAAGCGGAAATTGTCCCTGCCCCAGGTATCGATGCGGCCGGACACGTTGGCCGCCGAGCCCCACTGTACCTCGGTTTCGGATTTTCCGGGCCGGTTGTGGCGGATGTGGCGCGCGAGTCCGGCCAGAGACACATTGCCCCAAGTGCCGGTGGCACTGAGCCGGGCTACCAGGTCGGGATAGCGGTCAGCGTTGGGGATGGTGAATTGATCCGGTGTCGCAGGATCCCACAGCCGGCTGCTGGGGGACTCTGCGGCGACGTGCAATTCCAGCGGCTGGCCGGCGATGCTGAAGGGCTGGCTCCAGCGGATCAGCGGCTGGCGGAGGTAGAAGGTTGCGCCAACCGGGCCGAGGGGGTCCAGGGTGTCGGGTGCCGCCGAGACGTTCAGAAAGGTGGTCCAGGTCTGGCCGGCCAGGAACGGCCCGATGGAGCCGTAGGCATGGCGCAGCCTCGGGGTGTAGTTGAAGGTCTCCGGCGCCCCGAACAAATCGATTTCCAGGAAGGTGTCGATGTTGCCGAAGTCGCTGGGAGTAAAGGATTTGATCCAGAACCGGCTCTCCTTGGCGTGGAAGGTGGTCTGGCCGTGTTCGCCGCGGCGGTTTTTGTCCACCGGGATCTGCGCGGCGACGAACAGCTGGTCGCCCAGCCGGTCATGCCCTGCGCTGACGCTGCTGAAGTTGGCGTCGAGCTTGACGTAGCCGCCGAACCCCAGCGAGGTGTTGGTGCCGGGAATCCGGTAGGTGCCCGGCGTATCGCCGGCGGACACCGGTGGCTTCGGTTCCGGCTTGGCCGGTGCGGCCGCCACAGCGGGCTTGGCCGGGGCCGGCTCGCGCAGTTCGCTTTGGCGCAGCTTCCCTTCCAGGTCGCGGATGCGGTCATTGGCTCGTTCGGTCTGCTGCTGCAGGCGGGAGACCTGCTCGCTGAGCTGTTTGACCAGGTCGCGGAGTTCCTCGTCGGCTGCCAAGCAGCCCGGCGCGACCATCCAGAGGGACACTGCAAGCCCTGTGATGACCCGTTTGTTCATGGCGGCAGCCTCACTGTTTGAGCTTTCGGAACAGTCCGTGGCAGGCGGTACAGGTGCTGCTGATCCGCTCCAAAGTCGCCGGCAGCTCATCGGTCGCGCCTTTGCGGGCTTGATCGTGCAGGCTTCTGGCCTCGTCACGCAGCTTGCTGGCGAGGGCCCGGAAGGCGGTCTGCTCGTGTTGTTCCAGCTGCAGCGCCGGCAACCGCGCCAGGATGGCGTCGGTGGTGGCCTCCAGCTGGCGGGCGGTGTCGGCCATTCCGGCGGTGTAGCGGCGGCGTTCCTGTTCCAGCTCCGGCTGGGTCATGAAGCGGTCGAACATCAACGAGTTCATCCGGTCCATCAGCTCCCGCAGGCGGGCGTCGCTGAGGGCATGCAGGGCCGGGGTGCCGGTGTCGGGCAGGTTGGCCGGCCGGTGCGGTGGTTGGGAGGCGGTGCAGCCGAGCACGCAGCTGGCGGCGACGAATCCTAGGAGCGGGCGGTACATGGGCGATCCTCCAGAGCGGGCGAACCTGCTTGAGGATAGTCCCGCCCCGGCGTTTCGTCCGGCCGGAGGCGGAGCCGGCCGGCCATGCACGCTGAGGAAACGCAGCATCAACCCAGAACTCCGGCGGAAAACCCCGGTCAATTAGGACATGTTTGGTCCTGATTGTTTCGGCTCAGTGACAAGGAGGCTGATCCATGCTGAACTCCATCCCTTCCGTTCTTGACGACTGGCTGCAGCTACCGGCCTGGCCCGGACTGGCGCAGCGGGACGTCGCATCCCTGCTGGTTCTGGCGCTGTTCGTGCTGCTGTTCGCCTGGGAGCTGCGGGCCGGCCACTGCCGGCTGCGGGCCCGCCGAGCGCGGAATTCCTACCTCACCAACCTGGGCATCCTGATCGTCAACGACGTCACCCTGTCTCTCCTGGCAGTCGGCTCGTTGTGGGCGCTGGCGGATCGTTACAGCGGCTTCGGGCTCATGAGCGGCATCGAAAATCCGATCCTCAAGGGCACCCTGGCCTTGCTGCTGCTGGACCTGGGCCTGTACGGCTGGCACTTCGCCTGCCATCGGTTCGACGGCCTCTGGCGGTTTCACCGGGTGCACCACAGCGATCTGGCCATGAACGTCTCCACGGCGTTCCGGCTGCATGTGGTGGAACTGCTGGCGACCACCCTGCTGAAGGCGGCCATGGTGGTGGCGCTGGGCATCAACGCGACGCTGCTGCTGGTGAGCGAGACCCTGATGACGCTGCTGGTGATGTTCCATCACGCCAACGTCCGGTTCGCCGCCGAGGGCATGCTGGCGCGGGTGTTCATCGTGCCGGCGCTGCACCGGGTCCATCATTCGCAGCTGCGCAGCCAGCACGACAGCAACTACGGCGCCGCCTTTTCCATCTGGGACCGGCTGTTCGGCACCCTGCTGGAAACCGAGCCGGCGGCGATCGGTTTGCACAACGTCGGCGAACAGGGCATTTGGGACACCATACGCTACGGATTCGCTTCGCTGAAGCCCCCGGTGCCGGCGGCGGTGCACGCCATGATCGCCGAGGCGGCATATTTCCGGGCCGAGCGGCGGGGATTCCAGCCCGGCTTCGAGCTGGGCGACTGGATCGAGGCGGAACGGGAGGTGCACGCCCGTTCCCGGCGGCGCAAGCACGCCGCGGCGAAACCGGCCCGCTGCGGCAAGCCCCAATACTGTCCGCAGCCGCGCTGAGCGGCGCCCGCGGCGGGCCTGGCACCGAGGTCCCCGAATCCCGCCGGCGAGTTTTCTGGGATAATGGGCCCGCTGCCTGGCCCGCCCAACCTCCGATGGTTCAGGCGCTCCGTCCGACCCGTCGAGTCTCCACGATGCCGCACACCTCGAAACCGCGACCGCGCCCCGCGGTCCCGGCTTGCTTCGCCCGCTATGCCGTGACGATCGCCCTGGTGCTGGCGGCCGTTCCGGCGGCACCCGCCGGGGAGCTGCCCGCCCGCTGGGACTTGCCGGCCTTGATGGCGGCATTGCCGCGGCAGACCCTGAACCGGGTGGAGTTCATCGAAATCAAGACCGTGAGCCTGCTGAAGCAGCCGCTGCAGGTGAGCGGGGTGCTCAGCTTCAATCCGCCGGCGCAGCTGGAGAAGCGCATCACCCGCCCGGTGGAGGAGTTATACCGGGTCGATGGCGACCGCCTCACCATCGAGCGTCCCGCCGAGGGTCTGCGCCAGGAATTGTCGCTGTCGGCCTATCCTGCCCTGTGGGCCTTCGTGGAGAGCATCCGCGCCCCCCTGGCCGGGGACCTGCCGACTCTGGAACGGTTCTACCGGGTCAGCCTGGGCGGCTCCCGGCGCAACTGGCTGCTGGCGCTGGTTCCGCGGGAGCCGGAGATGGCGGCGCTGGTGCGCTCGGTGCAGATACGCGGCGGCGGCGACCGGATGCGGGAACTGGCCATCGAGGAGGCCAACGGCGACCACTCGGTGCTGCAGATCCAGTGGCCCCGGTGAAGGGCGCCCGCGCAACGCTGGCGGCGTGGCTGGTGCTGCTGGCCCTGTGGGGCTGGCAAGTCAGCCGCACGCCGGTGATCAGCGATCTGACCCATTTCCTGCCGACCCATGCCGGGTCGCTGGAGCGCATCCTGGTGGAGCAGATGCGGGAAGGTGCCGCGTCGCGGCTGATCCTGATCGCGCTGGATGGCGGCGACGGAGTCAGCCGGGCCCGGCTGAGCCGCGAACTGGCCGCGGCCCTGCGCTCCGATCCCCGCTTCGTCGCGGTGCACAACGGCGGCGCCGAGCGGTCGGCGGGGGAGCGCGAGTTCCTGTTGGCCCACCGCTATCAACTGGCACCGTCGTTGAGCGCGGAAAGCTTCGGCGCCGCGGGATTGCACGCCGCCCTGGAACAACGCCTGGGGGATCTGGCCACCTCCGCCGGCCTGCTCGACAAGTCCAATCTGGCGCGCGATCCCACGGCCGCCCTGCGCCAGGTTCTGAAGGTGTGGCTGCCCGCCGGGGGACCCCGGCTGGAACAGGGGGTATGGGTCAGCCGGGACGGCAGCCGCGCCCTGCTGGTGGCGGAGACGGCGGCCCCCGGTTTCGACCTGGACGGCCAGGTCGGTACGGTGGACGCGCTGCGGTCGGAATTCGACAAGGTCGCGGCCGGTTCGCCGGTGCGCTTGGTGCTGGCGGGGCCGCCGGTGTTCAGCGTCGATGCCCACCGGCGCGTGGCCGGCGATGCGGCCCGCTTGTCCATCCTCAACGCCGTTGCCGTGCTGCTGCTCTTGTGGCTGGTCTACCGCAGCGTCCGGGTGCTTCTGCTGGGGGCGCTGCCGCTGCTGTGCGGCGGGTTGGCGGCGACTGCCGTGGTGGGAGCGTGGTTCGGCAGCATCCACGGCATCACCCTGGGGTTTGGCGCTACCCTGATCGGGGTCGCGGCGGATTATCCCAACCATTTGTTCACCCACCGTATTTCAGGGGAATCGCCGGATCACGCGGTGCGCCGTATCTGGCCGACCTTGCGGCTGGGCGTCCTCACCAACGTGGCGGGCTTCAGCGCCATGTTGTTCTCCGGTTTCGAGGGCTTGGCCCAGCTGGGCCTGTTCGCCGCCACCGGCCTGCTGGCGGCGGCGGCCGCGGTGCGCTGGCTGGTGCCGCTGCTGCTGCCGGCGGAGGTGGCGATTCCCGCCGCGCTGCTGCGCGCCTGCGGCCGGCTGCCCGCGGGTTCCCGCCGCTGGGGTTGGCTGCCGGCCGTTGCCGGGGTGGGGGCACTGGCCTGGATCGCGCTGGCGCCGCTACCGCTCTGGAACGACGACATCGAGGCTCTGAGCCCGGTGCCGGCGGCCAGCAAGCAGCTGGATGAGGCGTTGCGTAGCGAACTGGGGGCGATGGACCTGCGCACCCTGGTGGTGGTGCGCGGCGCCACCGACCAGGACGTGCTGGCGCGCAGCGAACGCCTGGCGGAGTGGCTCGACGCGCTGATCGGGGAGGGCGTGCTCGGCGGTTACGACATGGCGGCCCGCTACCTGCCCAGCCGGGAGCGGCAATCGGGGAGGCTGCGGTCCATTCCCGAGCCGGCGCGCCTGCGGGCCAATCTGCAGGCCGCATTGGCCGGCCTGCCGTTTCGCGACGATGCCTTCGCGCCGTTTCTCGACGATGCGGCGGCGGCCAGGGAGTCCGCACCCCTGGGTATCGCCGATCCGCTGCCGGCGGCCATGGCGCTGCGGGTGAACGCCCTGCTGGTGCGGCGCGACGACGGCTGGGTGGGGCTGGTGCCGTTGCGCGGGGTGGCCGACGAGGGCCGGCTGCACGCGGCGCTGGCCGCCATGGAGCAGCCCGGCATCGACCTGGTCGATCTGCGCCGCGAGTCCTCTCGCTTGCTGTCCCGCTACCGGCGCGAGGCCCTGCAATTGCTGGGCTGGAGCAGCGCGGCCATCGTGCTGCTGCTGCTGGCGGGCCTGCGGTCGGCGACTGCCGCCCTGCGGGTGCTCGCGCCCATGGCCTGTGCCGCGGCGGTCGCGGCGGCCATCATGGCAGGGACCGCCGGCGGCCTGTCGCTGTTCCACCTGGTGTCGCTGCTGCTGGTGATGGGGCTGAGCCTGGACCAGGCGCTGTTCTTCAACCGGGCCGCCGCCGATCGCGAGGAGCGGGCACGTACCCTGCTGTCCTTGCTGCTGTGCAACGGCAGCGCGGTGATCGCTTTCGGCATCCTCGCCACTTCGCCGGTCAACATCCTCCACGACATCGGCGCTACCGTGGCGCTGGGCGCCGCCTTCGCCCTGGCGTTCGCCGCCCTGCTGGCCAGGGAACAGCGCCATCCGGCATAATGGCGCGCGTTTTGCCTAGCCGGACCCGCTCTCCTTGATGGACCCCCTCATCCTCTCCGCCTACACCCTGGTCAGCGCGCTGGGCCGGGGGTTGGATGCCACCTGCGCGGCGCTGCGGGAGCGGCGCTCGGGGCTTCGGCCCTGCGATTTCCTCGATGCCGCGCTGAACACCTGGATCGGGCGGGTGGACGGGGTCGAGCAGGTGACGTTGCCGCAGCCGCTCGACCACTTCGATTGCCGCAACAACCGGCTGGCCTACCTGGGCTTGGGCCAGGACGGATTCGCCGAACGCGTGGCCGCGGCGCGGGTCCGCCACGGTGCCGGCCGGATCGGCGTGGTGGTGGGGACCAGCACGTCGGGCATCCTGGAGACCGAACTGGCCTACCGTGCGCGCGATCCCGACAGTGGCGAGCTGCCGGCCGGATTCAGCTACCAATACGCCCACAACACCTATTCGGTGGCGGACTTCACCCGTCGCTTGCTGGCCTTGGAGGGCCCGGCCCTGGCGGTCTCCACCGCCTGTTCCTCCAGCAGCAAGGCCTTCGCCTCCGGCTACCGGCTGATCGCGGCGGGTTTGTGCGACGCGGTGGTGGTGGGCGGGGTGGACAGCCTGTGCCTGACCACCTTGCTGGGGTTTAGCGCCCTCGAACTGGTGTCGGACCGGCCCTGCCGCCCGGCCGACCGCCGGCGCAACGGGATTTCCATCGGCGAGGCGGCGGGGTTTGCCTTGCTGGAACGGCCCCTGCCGGGAATGGCCGGGATCGCGCTGCTGGGTTACGGCGAGAGCACCGATGCCTACCACATGTCGTCGCCCCACCCGGAAGGACTGGGTGCCCGGCTCGCCATGGCGTCCGCCCTGGAGCGCGCCGGCATCGCACCGGGCGGGATCGACTATGTCAATCTGCACGGCACCGCCACCCGTTCCAACGACGCCGCCGAAGACAAGGCGGTCACCGCGCTGTTCGGAAACCGGGTGCCGGCCAGTTCCATCAAGGGCTGGACCGGCCACACCCTGGGGGCGGCCGGGATCGCCAATGCCATCGCCACCTGTTTGAGCATCCGGGACGGCTTCGTCCCGGTAAGCCTCAACACCGTGGAGGTCGATCCGGAACTGCAGGGCTGGATTGCGCTGGAGCCGCTGCAGCGGCCGTTGAGCCATGCGGTCAGCAACGCCTTCGGGTTCGGCGGCAACAACGTGAGCCTGGTGTTCGGCAAGGTGGGGCCATGAAGCTCTATCTGAACGGGATCGGCATCATCGCGCCGGGCTTGGCCGACTGGGGCGAGGCCCGCGCGGTGCTGCGGGGCGAGGCGTCCTACCGGGACGCGCCCCTGGCCAAGCTGCAGGCCACGCGCCTGCCGGCCGCCGAGCGGCGGCGCGCCACCGCGGTCACCAAGCTGGCCCTGGACGTGGCGCTGCAAGCCTGCGGCGAACGCGCCGCCGAGGTGGCGACGGTGTTCGCCTCGTCCGGTGGCGAGGTCGAGGTCATCGACCGCATCTTCCAGGAACTGGCGACGGTGGAGCGGCAGATCTCGCCGACCCTGTTCCATAACTCGGTGCACAACGCCGCTTCCGGCTACTGGAGCATCGCCACCGGTTCCCGCCGCCCGGCCATGAGTTTGTCCGCCTTCGACGACACCTTCGCCGCCGGGTTGCTGGAGGCCGCCGTGCAGGCGGCGGTCGAGGCCATGCCGGTGCTGCTGGTGTGCTACGACTTCCCGCCGCTGGCGCCGATCGCCCGCCACCGGCCGCTGAACGCGCCTTTCGGCGTGGCGCTGCTGCTGCAGCCCGAGCGCGACCCGAGCACCCTGGCGCAACTGCAGCTGCAGTGGCCTTGCACCGATGCCGCCACGGCCATGGCCGATCCCGCCCTGGAGGCGCTGCGGCTCGGCAACCCGGCCGGGCGCAGCCTGCCGCTGCTGGCCGCTTTGGCGCAAGGCCAAACCGGCGCGGTCGTTCTGGCCCTCGACGGCGGCCGTGGGGTGCGGGTGCACACGACGCCGTGAGCCTGGACCGCAGCCGTTTCGAAGCCCTGATTCCCCACCGCGGCGGCATGTGCCTGGTGGAGCGGGTGCTCGACTGGGACGAGGAAACCATCGTTTGTGCCGGCACGGGCCATCGGGATGCCGGGCATCCGCTGCGCTCCCAAGACGGCAGGCTGAGCTGTGCCATCGGACTGGAATATGCCGCCCAGGCCGCGGCCATCCATGGCGGGCTGCTGGCGGAACGGGCCGGTACCCGGCCGCGGGCCGGCTATCTGGCGGGCGCCCGGGAATTGCGGCTGTATCGCCCGTGGCTGGACGATCTGGAGGGCGAACTGAGGATCCGGGCCGAACGCCTGCTCGGTTCCGAACACAGCTTGCTGTACCGGTTCCACATCGAATGCCGGGGGAAACCGGTCTGCGAGGGCCGGTTGTCGGTGTTTTTCGTCGTCTGACTGCGGCCGATGCGGCCAAGGGGCGGCCTCCGGTCGAATGGCCCGGTCGAAAGGTACGCGCCGCTGCGGCGGCGCGTACCGATCGCGTCAGTCCTCGGAGTCTCTGGGGGATCCTCCGTCGACCGGCGCCGGTGCGGCGGGGTCGGACGCTTCGCCGCCGGTTCCGCTCTCGCCGCCGCCTTCACCGTCGGCGCCGTCGTCCTTGCGGGGACCGTAACGGCGGTCGCGGCGGCCACGCCCGCCGCGCCGCCGGGATTGGGTGCGGCGGCCGCCGTTGCGGTACGGGCGTTCGCCGGCATCCGCCGGTTCCTGGGATTCGGCGGCGATTTCCGCCGGGGTTTCCTCCGCGGGCGCCGGTTCGGCGGCGGGGACCGGCTCAGGCGCCTGAATGATGTCGGATGGCGCGGCCGAAACAGTTTCCTCGGCAGCGGCGACCGGCTGTTCGGTCCAGCCGATGTACTCCTTGGACGGGCGGGGGCGGGTCCGGTTGCCGTGGCGATGGCGCGGCGGCTCGCGGCGCCAGTCGGGGCCTTCGTCGTCACGGACAGTATCGGGGTCCTCCAATTCGGCCGCCGGGGATGCGAACGGCGCCGGTGCGGCGGCAACGAAGTCTCCCGCCACGACCGCCGCGACCTCGGCCACCTCCGCTGTCGCGATCGGGCGCGGCGAGGGTTCCGAGCGGGGCTCCTCGGCGGCGGCGGCCTGGCCGGTTTCCGCCTCCAGGCTGATTTCCTTCGCCAGACGCTCGTTGTTGCCGTTGCGGCCGAATCCACCGTCGCCGCGGCGGCCCCGGCGGCGGCGCGATCCGCGCCTGCCGCCGTCGCGCTGGTTGCCCGGTTCCAAGGCCGCCGCATCGTCGCGCTGTTCCGGCCGGGCCGGCTCCACCGCCTGGGGGGCCGGCATCGGCGGCTTGCGCTCGGGAGGCGGTGGCCGCCGCTCCTGCCGGTCCTGGCGCTCGTTCTGGTTGCGGCGGTCCTGCTGTTGCGGGTGGCGCTGCTGGGGCCGCTGTTGTTGGGGACGGCGCGCCTGAGCGGTGTCTGGGGCGCGGCGGGGGACCGGTGCCGGAGGTGGCGGTTCCGCAGGACCCGATTCCGGCGGCTTGGTGCCGGAGAAGATGTTGAGAAAACGCTTGAACAGCCCGCCGCCGGCCTGCTCCGGCTCGACGGACACGGCCGGAGCCGAAGCCGGAGCTGGAGGGGCGGCCGGCTTGACGGGAGCCGGGGTCGGCCGCAGGAATTCCTTGACCGCCGGTTCCTCCGCCGGTGCCGGGAGTTCCCTGGCGAAATCCGGCAGTTCCAGCTCCTGCTTGGGCAGCATCTGGTAGGAGGCGCCCTTGGGCTGCTCCTCTTCGCCGCCGGAACTGCGCACCCGCTGGACTTCGAAGTCCGGCGTCTCCAGGTGCTTGCTGGGGATGACGATCAGAACGGTGTTGTGGCGCTGCTGGATCTGCTCGATGGTGGCGCGCTTCTCGTTGAGCAGATAAGTCGCCGCTTCGATGGGCAGGTGAGCGATCACCTTGTCGGTGTTCTTCTTCATCGACTCTTCTTCGAGGATGCGCAGCACCGACAGGGCCAGCGATTCCACGTTGCGGATGGTGCCCTGGCCCTTGCAGCGCGGGCAGGTCAGCAGGGTGGATTCGCCCAGGGAGGGCCGCAGGCGCTGCCGCGACATCTCCAGCAGCCCGAACCGGGAGATGCGGCCCAGCTGGATGCGGGCGCGGTCGTTCTTGACCGCATCGCGCAGCCGGTTTTCCACCGCGCGCTGGTTGCGCGCCGCCATCATGTCGATGAAGTCGATGACGAACAGCCCGCCCAAATCGCGCAGCCGCAGCTGCCGGGCGATCTCGTCGGCCGCCTCCAGGTTGGTGTTCAGCGCCGTTTCCTCGATGTCGCCGCCCTTGGTGGCGCGCGCCGAGTTGATGTCGATGCTGGTGAGCGCTTCGGTGTGGTCGATGACGATGGCGCCGCCGGAGGGCAGGGGGACCTCGCGGCTGTAGGCGGTTTCGATCTGGCTCTCGATCTGGTAGCGGCTGAACAGCGGCACCGAGTCCTGGTACAGCTTGGCCTTGCTGATGAACTGGGGCATCACCTGTTCCAGGAAGCTGCGCACCAGTTTGTGGGTGGCCGGATTGTCGATGAGGATCTCGTCGATATCGCCGCGCAGATGGTCGCGCAAGGCCCGGATGATGACGTTGCTTTCCTGGAAGATCAAAAACGGTGCGGCCTTCTCCTTGGCGGAGCGGTCGATGGCTTCCCACAGCTGCAGCAGATAGTTGAGGTCCCACTGCAGCTCTTCCACCGTCTTGCCGCCGCCCGCGGTGCGGATGATCAGCCCCATGCCGTCGGGGATCTGCAGGCCGTTCATGGTCTCCCGCATGTCGGAGCGGGTATCGCCCTCGATGCGGCGGGAGATGCCGCCGGCGCGGGGATTGTTGGGCATCAGCACCAGATAGCTGCCGGCCAGGCTGACATAGGTGGTCAGCGCGGCGCCCTTGTTGCCCCGTTCCTCCTTCTCGATCTGCACGATGACTTCCTGGCCTTCCTTGACCAGTTCCTTGATTTCCCGGCGGGAAAGTTCTTCGTTGGCGGATTGGCCGAAATAGATCGGGGAGATTTCCTTGAGGGGAAGAAAACCATGGCGTTCGGCGCCATAGTTGACGAAGGCAGCCTCCAGGCTGGGCTCGATGCGGGTGATCGTGCCTTTGTAGATGTTGGATTTTTTCTGTTCTTTCGAGGGGAGTTCTATGTCGAAGTCATAGAGTTTTTGTCCTTCTACCAGAGCCACCCTCAATTCCTCGGGTTGGGTGGCGTTTATTAGCATTCGTTTCATTCAGCTGTTCCTTTAGCGTCTCGCTGAAGATGCCGGCAAGAATCATGGCGCTGTCGTTTGCTCCGGTAACGCAAAGGGGTCCTGATTGTTCGGAAGACGGGACATCACGGGACGAGTGTCACTTTGACGGTTTGGAAGAAAACGTTGGCGCCTGAAGGGCTCGCGCCCGGTTCCCTTATGTCGTTGGTTGGTGGGAACACGTCGGATCCGCTGCAAGACGCAGATATCGCCCATCAAGGGTTGAGCGACTAAAACCCGTTTGTTGTTTGGTACTGCGTCGGTGGCCGCCGCATCGGCGGCGGCCTGTGCAGTGCGCCTGGGCACTGCCAAAACCGGGGGTGTGCGAGCCACCGGTCCTGTTCTTCGCCGGAACCTTCCGGATCACCCCGTGGGCGGCGCAGAAGGACCGGGTACGGCCGACTCTCGCGCTGCGTCGTGATTCTGTTGCCACGGGTTGCCGGCTCTGCGCCCGCGTGCCCCGGGCCCGGGAGTCGCGGTTCCGGAATCGCAAAATCGACGGCACGGCACAGTCGAACGCACCGCCTTGAACCCTGCCCGATCCGATGGGTTGACGTTACGGCCGCGCTTCACTGCAGACCACTCCATGGGACGGGCCGGCCGGCTGTGGTGCCGGCGCCGCACCGGCGGGTCGGAATTGTTCTTGTGGGTGCGAGGTCCTGATCCCGCCTTCTGCTCCGCGCTCCACCAGGGCGGGCTAACTATAGCAATCTTGGGTAGTTGCATCAATTTTCCGCACCGACCTGATATCATGTTCCGATGAATGACAACGCTGCAGGCGCCGGCAGGCCTCAATTGCTGACGATCGGCGAAGATTTGGCGGGGCAGCGGGTGGACAACTTTCTCCTGACCCGCTTGAAGGGGGTTCCCAAGAGCCACGTCTACCGGCTGTTGCGCACCGGCCAGGTGCGGATCAACGGTGGCCGCTGCCAGGCTCAGCGCCGGCTGGATGCCGGTGACGTGGTGCGGATTCCGCCGGTGAGGACGGCGCCGCGGGAACAGGCCGCCGTGCCCGAGGCACTGATCCGCTCCCGCCTGGAAGGCCGTATCCTGTTCGAGGACGACGATTTCCTGGTGCTCAACAAGCCGGCGGGTTTGGCGGTGCACGGCGGTAGCGGACTCAGCTTCGGAGTGATCGAGGGTCTGCGGGCGCTGAGGCCCCAAGCGCGCTTCCTGGAGTTGGTCCACCGGCTGGATCGGGACACGTCCGGCTGCCTGCTGGTGGCGAAGAAACGGAGTGCCTTGAAATCGCTGCATGAGATGTTCCGTAGCGACCATCAGGTGGCCAAGACCTACATCGCCCTGTTGGCGGGGGTCTGGGCGCGCAAGCAGTCCAGCATCGACGCGCCGCTGCGCAAGAACGTGCTGCAAAGCGGCGAGCGCATGGTCCGCATCGCCGCCGACGGCAAGCCGGCCCAGACCGAGTTTCGCAGGTTGCGCAAGTTCGCCGGGGCGACCCTGGTGGAGGCCCGGCTGCTGACCGGCCGTACCCACCAAATCCGGGTGCATGCCCAGTCCATGGGCCATCCCGTCCTGGGCGACGACCGCTACGGCAGCGAGGCGGCCAATCTGGAGTTTCGCCGGTCGGGACTCAAGCGCCTGTTCCTCCACGCCGCCAAGCTGGGCTTCACTCATCCGCGCAGCGGCCAGCCTTTCGCGGTGGAAGCGCCTTTGGAACCCGAACTCCAATCCCTGCTCGACCAACTTCCCACGCCATGAATAACCGCTACGATCTCCTGGTCTTCGACTGGGACGGCACTTTATTCGATTCCATACCGTTCATCGTGAGCTGCCTGCAGGGTGCCGCCCACGACTGCGGCCTGCCGGTGCCGGCCGACGGTGCCGCGCGGGCGGTGATCGGGCTGAGCCTGGATCAGGCCATGAGCGCTCTGTTTCCGCAAGCCGACGGCGGCCGGTGTACGGAGCTGATCGAGGCTTACCGGCGCTACTACGAGGTTCGCCCGGCTCGGGCCGAAGACCTGTTCCAGGGCGTTCCCACCATGCTGGAGCAGCTGCGCGGTGCCGGTTACCGGTTGGCGGTGGCCTCCGGCAAAACCAGCACGCAACTGGCCAAGGTCATGAAAGCCACCGGCACCGCAGGCTGGTTCGACACCCTGCGCGGCCCGGATCAAACCGCGTCCAAGCCGGACCCCTTGATGCTGCGGGAAATCATGGCCGACCTGGACGCGGTGCCGGAGCGGACCTTGATGATCGGCGATTCGGTGCACGACCTGCAGATGGCGGCCAACGCCCGGATCGATGCGGTGGCGGTGGAGTGCGGCGCCAATTCGCGGGAGCAGCTGATGGCTTTCAATCCGTTGCGTTGCCTCCAACAAACTCGGGAACTGGCGGCTATCCTGGTGTGACCAAGTGCTGAATGGGTAACGAGGGTCTGATTTATGACGGAGCAACACGCTGAAGTCCGCGAGGCCGGCAAGCCGGCGGACTGGGAACGGAACCTGCTGGAAAAGGTCTTGCTGGCGGGCATCGCCGAGCAGCGCCGGGCACGCCGCTGGGGGATCGCCTTCAAGCTGGTCATGCTGGGATATCTGGGCATCACCCTGTGGCTGGTGGCGGCGCCGTTCGATGCCAGGACCGGGGGCGGTTCCGGCCGCCATACCGCGGTGGTGGACGTGGTCGGCACCATCGTCGACGGCGGCGACACCAATGCCACCAGCGTCATCGAGGGGCTGCGCGACGCCGCCAAGGACAAGGGCACCAAGGGCATCATCCTGCGCATGAATTCGCCGGGCGGCAGTCCGGTCCAGTCCTCCTACGTCTGGCAGGACATCCGGCGGCTCAAGCAGGAACGGCCCGATCTGCCGGTCTACGCGGTGGTTTCCGACCTGTGCGCCTCCGGCTGCTATTACGTGGCCAGCGCCGCCGACAAGATCTACGTCAATCCCTCCAGCGTGGTGGGATCCATCGGTGTCATCATGCCCGGGTTCGGTTTCGTCGAGGCGCTGGGCAAGCTGGGTGTGGAGCGGCGGGTGCTGACCGCCGGCGAGCACAAGGCCCTGCTGGATCCCTTCAGCCCGGTCAGCGAGGCGGAGAAGCTGCACATTCAGCAGAACGTGCTCAACGCCATCCACCAGCAGTTCATCGCCGCGGTGCGGCAAGGCCGGGGCGACCGCCTCAAGGAGTCCCCGGAACTGTTCAGCGGCCTGGTGTGGACCGGCGATGAGGGCATCAAGCTGGGTCTCGCCGACGGCTTGGGCGATGTCCAGGCGGTCGCCAAGACCGTGATCGGGGCCGACAAGATCGTCAACTTCACGCCGCGCCAGCGTTGGCTCGAGCGCATCTCGCAGCGGGTCGGCACCAGTCTGGCGCAGGGAGTGCTCGGCGCGGTGAGCGCGGGACTGGATCTTCGCTGAGGGCTCGATGGCTGCGGAAAAATCCTACGAATTGCTGGAAGAAACCCCGGTTTACCGGGGTTTTTTTCGGCTGAGCCGGCTGCAGCTGCGGCACACCCTGTTCGGCGGCGGCTGGAGCGAGACCCTGCAGCGCGAGCTGTTTCACCGCACCAGCTGTGTCGCGGTGGTGCCTTACGATCCGTTGCGGGACACGGTGCTGCTGCTGGAGCAGTTCCGGGTCGGTGCGGTCAAGGCGAACGGCGATCCCTGGCTGCTGGAAATCATCGCCGGCGCCATCGAAGAAGGCGAGGCCGCGGAAGACGTGGCGCACCGGGAGGCCCTGGAAGAGGCCGGCTGCCGGCTGCAGGAGCTGATCCGGCTCTACGAGTTTTTCACCACCCCGGGCGGTTCCTCGGAGAAGCTCACCCTGTACTGCGGCATCGTCGACAGCGCCGGGCTCGGCGGGGTGCACGGGCTGGCCGAGGAGGGCGAGGACATCCGGGTCAGCGTGGTGGGTTTCGACGAGGCCTGGGATCTGGTGCAGTCCGGCCGCATCGAATCGGCGATCCCCATCATCGGGCTGCAGTGGCTGGCGATGAACCGGCAGGCATTGCGCAGCCGTTACGGCACGGGGGCATGAGGCGGCCGATGCGGGTGCCTGGATGGGTAAAGCCGGTTCATAGGATCAAGGGACCAGCGCTTGGTGATCAACGGCTTGAATTGGAGCGAAGCGGCCATGACTGAAACCATTCCCTCCCTGGTCAGCACCGAATGGCTGGCACAACGGCTGGGCAGCCCGGACCTGGTGCTGCTGGACGGCAGTTTCTTCCTGCCGGCCCAGGGGCGCGACGCCCGCGCCGAATATGCCGATGCCCATATCCCGGATGCGCGGTTTTTCGACATCGACCGGATCGCCGATCCGGCAAGCGGTCTGCCCCACATGCTGCCGAGCCCCGAGCAGTTTGCCGCAGCCGCAGCCGCCCTGGGGGTCGATGACCGCAGCCATGTGATCGTTTACGACGGCAACTGTTTCATGGCCTCGGCGCGGGTCTGGTGGACCTTCCGGGTATTCGGCCACGACCGGGTCTCGGTGCTGGACGGCGGCATCGAGCGTTGGCGGATGCAGGGCCGGCCGCTGACCGGAGCCTCCGTGCTTCCGTCGCCGGGCCGATTTGCCGCCGGCTACCGGCCCGGACTGGTGTGCGGTCTTGGCCGGATGCGGGAACTGGCCGGCAGCGGTGCCGTGCAGATACTCGACGCCCGCTCCGCCGGACGTTTTCGCGGCAGCGAGCCGGAGCCGCGCCCCGGAGTGCGGGGCGGCCACATTCCCGGCAGTCTCAATCTGCCCCACCGCAGCCTGGTGGATGAGGACAGCCGCTGTTTCAAGGCGGACGATGAACTGGCCCGGCTGTTCCGGGCCGCCGGGATAGCCGCACGGGAGCCTGTGGTGACCACCTGCGGCAGCGGCGTGACCGCGGCCATCCTGGCCTTGGGATTGTACCGGCTGGGCAACGCGGGCGTTGCGGTGTACGACGGCTCCTGGACCGAATGGGGCGGCCTGCCGGATATGCCGGTGGTGGCCGGCGGCTGATCGGCCCGTCCCGCTGCCCCGGCGGGGAATTGCCGCCGCACTTGATGCGGCTCAACAAGCCCGCAGTTTGCTGCGATACCATCGCGAGTTTGGTCCCGGCGAAGCGGTGCGCGGCTACGGCCCAGGTGTTCGCTTCGCGACTTTCATGGTAACGGCCGCGCTCACGGCATTCGTGGTCCGGCCGGCTCGTCGTTTGGTGCAACCCTTAACATGGAGTGCTCATGATCCCTGCGATTCTTTTCCCGTTGCGAAAATTGGCGTCGGCCGCCGCGGTCTTGCTCGGTTCCTGCGCCGGCTCGCACGCAGCCCTGGTGGATGCGGGCAACGGCTTGGTCAACGACACCGACATCAATGTCACCTGGGTACGGGACGCCAATCTGTTCCGGACCCTGGCGGCTCAGTCCGGCGATTCCGCGGGTTTCGTGTCCGCGGTGATCGCCTCGGTGCCCGGCGGGATCATCGCAGACAGCGGCAATTTCTACGACACCCCGCCCTTCAGCGGTTACCACCGCTTGACGGCGGAGGACTTCAGCCCCGACAGCGGGCGCATGTCCTGGTTCGGCGCCCAGGCCTGGGTCGTTTATCTGAACGGCATCGGCTACGGCGGTTACACCGGTTGGCGCTTGCCGGCCACGGCCGGCGACCTGGGAACGGGGGCGGACAGCGAACTGGGTCATTTGTTCTACCGCGAATTCGGCGGAACGACTTATGAATCCATCGTCACCACCCACGCCGATGCGGTCAATTTCGGCCTGTTCGCCAACGTCCAGGATACGGTGTATTGGTCGGGCGCGGAATATTTGCGCGGACCCTATATGGCGTGGGCTTACTCGAACGGATCCGGGTTGCAGGATTACACGGACAAGAATTCGTCCTTGTTCGGCTGGGCGGTGCGCAGCGGACAGGCGGTGCCGGCGCCGGCCGCGATGTGGCTGCTGGGCAGTGCGCTGCTGGGGCTGGCGGGACTGCGCAGGATCGGGGCCGGCCGCGGCTGAACCTCGGCTAGCGGCCGGTTTAGCGGAGGCCGGCGGGAAGCGGCGGCGGAGTGATCCCGTGGGCGGGCTCGTGCCGTTCGGACGCTACCGGCCCGTCCGGATCTTGTTGGCAGCCTACCCGGCCGCCGTCCACCACCCGGTTGCGTCCGGCATTCTTGGCCCGGTACAGGGCCTGGTCGGCGATCGCCAGCAGTTCGCGGGCGGGCTGGACGGAGCGGCCCTTCAGGCGGCTGGGGTCCAGGGTGGCGATGCCGATGGACAGGGCGACGGCAATGCGCTGGCCGCCGCCCTGCTTGATCTCGGCGGCTTCCACCTTGCGGCGGATGCGTTCGGCGACGTCGTGGGCGTCGGATTCGGACGCAACCGCCAGCAGGGCTACGAATTCCTCGCCGCCGTAGCGCGCCAGCACGTCGTTGTTGCGCAACTGGGTGCGGATGCAATGGGCCACCGCCACCAGCACCAGGTCCCCCGCCTGATGGCCGTAGCCGTCGTTGATGCGCTTGAAGTGGTCGATGTCGAGAAACAGACAGGACAGGCATTCGCCGCTGCGCATCACCCGGGCGATTTCTTCTTCCAGCCGCTGATCGAAAAAGCGCCGGTTGTTGACGCCGGTCAGCATGTCGCGCAGGCTGGCGCGCCGCAGCAGCTCGAAGTTGACGGTGTTTTCCAGGCAGACCGCCAGAATCTGCGCCAGCCGGTCGAGGAAATCGGTAGCCATCCCCTCGCCGAACCGGCCCGGCTCGCGGCTGGCCAGGTTCAGGCTGCCCAGCAGCCGGCCGCGGCGAGCCAGCGGCAACACCGCGACGCTGCCCCCGGCCGGGCCTGCATCGGCCGCAAACAGCAGGGTAGCGGTTTCGCGCCGGTAGGGTCCCAGATAGGGTTTGCCGGTGTCATGGCCCAGCAGCCCCTCCAGATAGCTCTTGCGGTTGGTCAGCCGCAGCCCCGGCACGGCGTCGGCATCGACGCCGTCGTCCTGCAGGATGCGGCGCAGTTCGTGGGACTCATCCACCAGACACAGCCCAACCGTGTCCAACTCGAAGGTACCCTGGGTACCCGCGAGGGTCTGGCGGATCAGGTCGTTGAGGGAGTTCAGGGCCAGCAGTTCCGATTCCAGGGCTTGGAAGCGGTGCTGCTTGGCGTCGTTGTCCTGGATGCGGGCGAGCAGGGTATCCAGCTGGCACTGCAGGGTGGCGAGATGGTGCTGAAGCTCGTGCACGGCGGCGGCCTGCGCGGTGGCGGAACCGCTAGATTAGCACAAGGTCCGCCGCCGCCGGGTCATTCGACCAGCGCTTCGGCGCTGTCGGTCGCCCCCCGGTTGTCGACCCAGACCAGCTTGACCCGGTCGCCCGGCTTGCCGTCCCGCAGCCGGAAGGCAAGGTAGGGATCGCGCGACACCGCCGTGCTGAGCCGGCAGTCCGCCACCGTCCGGCCGTTGTGCTCCAGCCGCAGTTGTTGTATGTAATGGGCCGGTAGCGGCCGTCCGGTGTCCGGATCGATTCGGCGCCCGGTTTCCATGGGATGGGTGATCAAGGCCCGCACCAGGATGCGATCGCCCTGCCGTTTCAGGCGCAGCTTGATGGTGGGCAAGGGGCTAGGCTCCTCCGGGGACGGTCGGGCCGATAGTTAATGACGGAATTTCCACAAGAGCAAGGCCCCGATGTCGCCGACTCGCAGAACTTTTCTCCGTCTGATCGCCGTTGCGAGTGCGCTTGTCGCCCGGCGTTCATGGGGGCTGGCGCCGCCGGCCGCCGCCCTGCCGGTGGAGGCCGGAGCGTTCGCCAAGGCTTTGGCGGAGGAAGCGGGTTCCGGAACCGTCGCCGACAGCGACGCGATCCAGCTGGAAACCCCGCTGATCGCCGAGAATGGCGCCATCGTGCCGATCTCCGTGGAAACCGCGCTGGCCGGGGTCAGGGAATTGGTGATCCTGGTGGAACGCAACCCCACGCCGGTGGCGGCGCGCTTTGCCCTGGACCCAAGCCTGGACTCTTACGTTTCCCTGCGGATCAAGATGAATGAGAGCGGCGACGTGGTCGCCCTGGCCAAGACCGCCTCCGGCTGCTTCGCCGCCCGCAAGCGGGTACAGGTGGTGGTCGGCGGTTGCGGCTAACGCCGCTTGCGGAAAAACTCCGTCAGCAACTGCGAACAGGGTTCTTCCAGCACGCCCCCCTGCCATTCGACGCGGTGGTTGAGGAAGTCCGCATCGGCCAGGCTGAGCGCGCTGCATACCGCTCCGCGCTTGGGATCGGCCGCGCCGAAAACCAGCCGTCCGATGCGGGCATGAACGATGGCGGTCATGCACATGGCGCAGGGTTCCAGGGTCACGTACAGGGTGCAGCCGGTCAGGCGGTAGTTGAGCAGGCTCAGCCCGGCCTGGCGCAGGGCCAGCATCTCGGCGTGGGCGGTGGGGTCATGGTGGGCGATGGGGCGGTTCCAGCCCTCGCCGATGCAAGCTCCGCCATGGACGATCACCGCACCCACCGGAACCTCTCCTTCCGCCTCGGCGTGGCGGGCCAGTTCCAGTGCCCGTTGCATCCAGCGACGGTTTTCCCGGTCCTCGCCCCCCCCGCTGCCGGCCGCTATGTCCACCCGATCGTTTCCGAAGCCAGCAACATCGCGTGACTGCAAAATGGTTTCTTCCGGATCATCGGACCTTGCCGTAAGAATGATGGGAGGGGGTTCGGTTCGTCTCGATTCATGAGCAAGTCGAAAATGCTTTGTTGCGTTTGCAATAATGGCTCTACAATATTGCTAACGCAATAGGCGTTGGCGCTCGGGGACACGACCTTTGAACACCGGACTCAAGACCAAGCCGGAACCCGCACAGGTGTTGGCGACCGCCTTTCTCAAGGCCGGCAAGGAACTGGGGCTGAGCCAGGCGGTGCTCGAGCACATCATCGACCGCAATCGCAGCTCCATCAGCCGCTACGGGATCGATCCGGACACCAAGTCCGGCGAACTGGCGCTGTTGCTGATCCGGGTTTACCGGTCGCTGTTCGCGCTGGTGGGTGGCGAGGGCGAACCCATGAAACATTGGATGAAGACCGTCAACCGGCATACCGGCGGCATTCCCGCGCAACAGGTGTGCAGCATCCAGGGTCTGGTGAGCGTCGTCGAATATCTGGATGCCCTGCGCGGCAAATTGTGACTGCCGATCTCTGGACCGCCTGCGAGGGTCCGACGGCCCTGTGCCCCCTGGCGGGCACCCTGGTCCGCATCGTCGAAAGCCAGGAGCAGATCGCCACCCATCGGCTGGTTTCCACCCTGGAAGAGCAGGCGGTGCTGGAAGAGTTGCTGGAGACGTCCAAGCCGCCCCGCCCGGCCGCCGCTCACGGCCTCCACTATCTGCTTGCGACTCCGTTTCGCTATCCGCCTCTGCGCCATGGTTCCCGCTTCGGCCGGCGGCATGAGCCCAGCCTGTTGTACGGTTCCCTTCAGCTGGACACGGTGCTGGCCGAGGCGGCTTATTACCGCTTGCTGTTCTGGCGCGGCATGGCGGTTCCGCCGAAGCCGCCCCTCACGACCCAGCATGCGGTGTTCAGCGCCGACTACGGTTGCGAGCGCGGCATCAGGCTCCACCATCCCCCGTTCGATTCGTGGCGGGCCACGTTGACCGATCCGTCCGATTATTCGGCAAGCCAAGCCCTCGGCAGCGCCATGCGGGAAGCTGGCGTGGAAGCCTTCGAGTTCGTCTCCGCGAGGGATCCGGCGGCCGGCCTGAATGTGGCCCTGTTCAGCCCGGCCGCCCTCACCGGACGGCGCCCGGAGAGTTGTCAGAACTGGCTGGCGGAAACCTCCGGCGACCGGGTGGGCTTTTACTGCCACGAGGAAGCGCGGGTTCATCATTTCGAAGCCGCGTCGTTTCTGGTCGATGGCGTCCTGCCGGTAGCGGCGGTGTAGCGACCGGCCTCAGCCGCCGCCGGCGATCAGCGCCGCCGGTAACCGTACAGCCAGCGCGCGGTGGACCGGCCGCGGTTGCGGGCCGAGTGTACCGCTCCCGCCGGGATGAACAGCTCCGCGCCGGGTTCCGGATGGATGACGGTGTCGGTGATCTCGAATTCCATCTCGCCCTCCAGAACCACCACCAGCTCGTCTTCGGCATGGACGAAATCCTCCCAGCGGCGGCCGGGAGGGTCTACCCAAACATCGCAGCTGAATCCGCGCCGCCGCCAGTCTCTGCTGATTTCATCGACGTCGATCATGGGAGCCTCCGGGAAATGCAGAACCGGGTTGGGGTGTCCGATCCATCTTGGAACAAGCGGAAACCGCCGGAGCCCGGTCCGCAATGGCGCCGCTCCGCCGATTCGGTCGAGTTTCACCTCGGCAGACCGCGAGGTTATGATGCCTGCCCTTTCCAACAGCCGCCACGACCATGTCCAAGCGCCCCAAACGCAAACCCCTGCCTGCCGAGCCCCGCCAAGCCGTCATCGCATCCCTGAGTCCGGAGGGACGTGGCGTCACCCACGTGGACGGAAAGGCGGTTTTCGTATTCGGCGCCTTGCCGGGGGAGCAGGTGCGGTTCGTCTACAGCGCCATGTACCGGGACTACGCCGAGGGCAGGGTGGTCGAGGTGCTGGAGGCTTCGCCATTGCGGGTCGAGCCGCGTTGCCCTCATTTCGGCGTTTGCGGCGGCTGCAGCCTGCAGCATCTGGCCGAAGCGTCCCAGATCGAGCAGAAGCAGCGGTTGCTGCAGGAACAGTTCCGGCGCATCGGCAAAGTCGAACCGGAGTCGCTGTTTCCGCCTCTGACCGGGCCGCACTGGGGCTACCGCCACAAGGCCCGCTTGGGTGTGAAGTGGGTGGCCAAGAAGAATAAGGTGCTGGTGGGTTTTCGCGAGCAGGCCAGCGCCTTCATCGCCGACCTGGAGACCTGTCCGGTGTTGCATCCGCAAGTCGGCGAATGTTTGCTGCCGCTGGCGGCGACCGTGGCGCGGCTCACCATCAAAGATCGCGTGCCGCAGATCGAGGTGGCGGTGGGGGAGGAGGGGGCGGCTCTGGTGTTCCGGGTGCTCGCGGAGCCGGCGCCGGCCGATCTGGAATTGCTGCGGAGCTTCGGCACCGAGCACGGCTTTGATGTCTACCTGCAGCCGGGGGGCCCGGACAGCATCGTGCCGCTCCATCCCGCCGAGCCGGCCTTGCTCAACTACCGGCTGGCGGAGCTCGACATCGACTTCCGCTTCCGGCCCACCGACTTCACCCAGGTCAACGTGGAGATCAACCGCCACATGGTGGAGCGGGTGCTGGAGATCCTCGATCCGCAGCCCGGCGACCACGTGCTGGACCTGTTCTGCGGCATCGGCAACTTCACCCTGCCGCTGGCGCGCAGGGCCGGGAGCGTGGTGGGGGTGGAAGGAAGCCGGGAATCGGTGGAGCGGGCACGCATGAACGCCCACCACAACGGCATCGGCAACGCGGAATTCCACGTCGCCGACCTGGCCGGCAACACCGCCGATCTCGCCTGGGCGCGGCTGCACTACGACAAGGTCCTGCTCGACCCGTCGCGGGCCGGTGCCCAGGAAGTCCTGCAGCAGGCATCTCTATGGCGGGCGGCACGGCTGGTCTACGTGTCCTGCAGCCCCGCGACGCTGGCGCGCGATGCCGGCATCCTGGTGCACCAGCACGGCTACCGCCTGGTCGGGGCGGGTGTCATGGACATGTTCCCCCACACCGCCCACGTGGAATCCATCGCCCTGTTCGAGCGCTGATCCGGTTCGGGCACATTCCCGATTCGCTCAGGCATTCCAACGCAGCCGGAACCGGCGCTCCGCACCGCGTTCCAGCCGCGGCCGGTCATGGCATTGCCGCACAGGAACAGGGTGACGGCGGGCGATTGCCCCTCCGGTACGGACGATTCCTGCCGTGGATTCGGCGAAGGGACGTCAGCGGTCACGCTCGGGGAGCGATGCGGGGTCGGCGTTGCGACCGGCAGGAACAGTCCGGCGCCGAGCGTTCCAGCGAGAAACCGGCGGCGGTTCATCGCCGGAGGTGATGCAGCAAGCCTGCGACCACGGCATGGGCGTATCCATAGGCATGCGGTTTGCTGGTGGCCCGCGGTCCCGCCATGTTGAGCACCCGGATATCCCTTTCGTCGATGAACCCGGACAGCAGCACGACCGCCCGCTCGACCGGGATTTCATCGCCATCGATCAACTTGTAAGGCCGGCCCTTTTTCATGCAGAAATACGCCGTTGCCTCCGTACCCCCTTCCAAGTCGCCGAAATAGAGGATCGCGGTGCCCCCGGCATCCATGATGTTCTTCAAAGTCCGCTCCTTGTAGCCGGCACCCGGCAGTACCAGGAGCGGGTATCGGTCGGCGATCGGGCCATCCTCGGAGCGGCGGCCTTCGGGACACCAGCCGCCGCACGGAAAGCCCGCCGCCAGGGCCGCATCGAGCGCGGCTCGGTCGACCCCCGTCTGTCCTCCCGAGATGATCTTTTCCAACATGGCTGCGATGGTCCTGCTACGAACCGGGTGAGACTGCGCACGCCGCGGCCGTGGGAGAAGCCCCGTCCCGCGGTGCCGGCTATCCGAAATCGATGGGCTGGCCGCCCTCTGCCGCGGAATCTTGCCGAATGTCCGGATCGCCTGCAATGATCCTGGCTATTTCTCGCGCGGCGGCGATATCCCTCCGGCGGCCGGAGGGAGTCTTCAACGGCTCCGGTAGAACACCATTTCCTTGCTCTCGCGCTTCATCTGCAGCCGCAGCCGGTCACCCACCACCCGGTAGCGGCGCGCCGATTCCAGGGTGTGGATGTAGTCCTCCAGCAGTGGCGGCGCCGTGCAGCCGAGCGCGGCGGTCTGCTGGACCACGGCGAAGGCGATCTCGGCGGCGCGCGCTTCGAACACCCCTTCCGCTTTCATGCAATCGACGGTCAGGGCGAACCAGCCGCGCGGGTAGACCGTCATGCGGTAGCGGCTGGGCTTGTCGACCTTGAAGGTGGACGTCGGCGTCACCGTGCCGAGCCACACCCAGTCGCCCGAAAGTCGTGCGATGGCGGCCGCGTCGACCGTCGGTTCGTCTTCCTCGTCGGCTTCGTCGGGTTCCGGATAGGCCGGTTCCGGCGCGGCGCGGGGCTTGACGATCTTCGCAGGAGCCGCAGCCGGGGGCTTGCTGGTCGCCGGCTTTTCGGAATGACATCCCTGCACGAACAGCAGGGTGGCCATCAAGCCGGCGAGGATCGGATACGCCGTCCGGTTCAGGAAACCGCGCATCATGGCCCGCCGCCACCTCGCGGAGTCCGGGTGCGGCGGCTCAGTGATGAACATCTGCCGGGCCTTGCCATTCACGCCCCCAATCCGCGGATGCCGACGCTGGCGCGCAGCTTCTTCATGAAAGGCAGGCTGTAGGAACGGGCCTTGGCGGCGCCTTCCTGCAGCACCCGTTCGATCCGCGCCGGCTCCTGGATCAGCGCTTCATAGCGTTCCCGCGCCGCCATCAGGTGGTCGTTGAGGTATTCGAACAACAACTGCTTGATCTCGCCCCAGCCGGCGCCTTCCGAGTAGCGCTGGCGCAGGGCCTCGACCTCCTCCTTGGTAGCGAAGGCCCGGTAGATGCCGAACAGGGTGCAGCCTTCCGGATCCTTGGGCTGGCCCGGTTCCAGGGAGTTGGTCTTGATCTTCATGATGAGCTTGCGCAGCTGCTTTTCCGGGATGAACAGCGGGATGGTGTTGTCGTAGCTCTTGCTCATCTTGCGCCCGTCCAGCCCGCACAGGGTGGCGGTCTCCTCGCTGACCACAGCCTCCGGAATGGCGAAGTGCTCGCCGTAGATGTGGTTGAAGCGCCCCGCGATGTCGCGCGCCATTTCGATGTGCTGAATCTGGTCCTTGCCCACCGGCACCTTGTGGGCGTTGAAGATCAGGATGTCGGCGGCCATCAGGATGGGATAGTTGAACAGCCCCATGGTCACGCCCTTGTCCGGGTCCGCTTCGCCGCTCTCCTGGTTGGCCTGCACCGCGGCCTTGTAGGCGTGGGCGCGGTTCATCAGGCCCTTGGCGGTGACGCAGCTGAGCATCCAGGCCAGTTCGGCGATCTCCGGCACGTCGGACTGCCGGTAGAACACCGCGTTGTCGGTATCCAGCCCCAGTGCCAGCCAGGTGGCGGCCACTTCCAGGGTCGATAGTCGCACCCGTTCCGGTTCCTGGCACTTGATGAGGGCGTGGTAATCCGCCAGAAAATAAAACGGCAGCACGCCGTGGTTGCGGCTGGCCTCAATGGCCGGCCGGATGGCGCCGACGTAATTGCCCAGGTGGGGGGTGCCGGTGGTGGTGATCCCCGTCAATACGGTGGTCTTGCTCATGAATGGTCCGGGTGTGGATGGCGAAACGACAGGCGCTGCCGGAAGCGGGATTTCAGCGAGAGCGAGCCCGTCCGCCAGCGAAAAATGCCGCGCAATATGACATAAACGGGGAAGGGCTTCCAGACCGTCGCGAGCGCTTGGACCGTTCGAGAATGGCCGGGATGGCCGGGTCCGGATGTGCCGCGTCGCGCCGTGAAGGGCGAGCAGCGGGGCGCAGCGGTAGCGGCCCGCTTCCGGACCCGCTGCGCCGCCGTATGACGGCGTTATGGCTGGTTGTTGAGCTGCACCGACAGGGTCAATGCAGCCCGGTTGGTGATCACCAGGTCGGGCCGGCCATCGCCGTCCAGGTCGCCGGCCCGCACGGCGGTCGGGCCGATGTCGGTGGCGAAATCCCGCTTCGGCTGGAATCCGCCGCGGCCGTTCCCGAACAGGATGCTGAAGGTGTTGTCCCGGGTGTTGGCGGTGGCGATATCGAGCTTGCCGTCGGCATTGAAATCGGCCAGGGCGACGGAAGCCGGGCGCCTGCCGACGAGGAAATTCACGGGACCGGAAAAGCTACCGTCGCCGTTGCCGCTCAGAATGCCGACGCTCGACAGCGAGCTGTTGGTGACGGCAAGGTCGACCTTGCCGTCCGCGTTGAAGTCACCGGCGGCGATGGCCTCGGGCGCGTCGTTGTCGCCGGTGAGGTAATCGACTTTGTCGTCGAATGAGCCGTCACCCCTGCCGAGAAATACGCTGACTCCGGCCGGGATGGCGGGGCTGGTGGTGATCAGTCCGTCGATCGCCGCAACCAGGTCCAGCTTGCCGTCGCCGTTGAAATCGCCCGCTGCGACGGACGGCGGGTAGGGGCCGGCCGGGTAGTTCACGCTCGGCTGCAGCGTGCCGTCGGCGTTGGCCAGCATGACTCCGATGTGGACGGGAACCGGCGGGTCGACCGATGCGTCCTCCATGTTCGCGGTCACCAGGTCGGGGCGGTCGTCGCCGTTGAAGTCCGCAGCCAGGGAGGCGACGGTGACGTCGTTCGGATAATCGACATAGGGGGCGAACACGCCGGCGCCGATCCCCACCAGCAGGCTGACGTGGTAATTCCGGGTCGCCGCCATGTCGGCGTTGCCGTCGCCGTTGAAGTCGGCGATGGAAACCGATCGCGGGCTGGTGTGCGTGGCGTAGATCACCGAGCTTTTCCAGGTGCCGTCGCCGGCGCCGAGACGCACCGTGATGCCCTTGTCGTTCACCACCGCGGCGTCGAGCTTGCCGTCGCCGTCCAGCTCGCCCAATGCCACGGTGCGGGGATCGTCGTTGGCGTATTCGGCGCGAGCGGCAAAGCCGAATTCCGCCTGGTTGAGCAGTACGCTGATCTTGTCGGTGTTGTCGTTTGCCGCGGCAAGGTCGGGCTTGCCGTCGTTGTCGAGGTCGCCGGCCACGACCGAGGCGGATTGGCCGCCGGTGGCGTAGTCCAGTCGGGGTTTGAAGCTGCCGTCGCCGTTGCCCAGCAGAACGCTCACGCTATTCCCGGTAGCGTTGGCGGTCGCCAGATCCAGCCGGCCGTCGCCGTCGAAATCACCGAGGACGAGGGATGCCGGCGCCAAGCCGGCGGCGAATTCCCGTTCGGCTCCCAGGGTGCCGTCGCCCTTGCCCAGCAACACGCTGATGCGGGCGTCGCCGGTGGTCGCGGCGACATCCGGCTTGCCGTCGTCGTTCAGATCGGCGATCGCCACCGAGGTCGCATAGAAGCCGAGGGGATAGTCGATGTGGGCGGCGAAAGAGCCGTCGCCGTTGCCGGCCAGCACGCTGATGCTCTGGCCGGAATAGTTGGCGGTGACCAGGTCCAGCTTGCCGTCCCCGTCGAGGTCTCCCAACGCGATGGCTTGCGGCTGGTCGCCGGTCGGGTAGTCGGCGTGGGGCTGAAACTGCTCCGCGCCGTTGTTCACCAGCACGCTCACGCTCCCCGGAATCGGCGTGGCGGCGTAGGGGTCGCCGGCATTGGCGGTGATGATATCCGCCTTGCCATCGCCGTTGAGGTCGCCCACGGCGACGGCACTCGCCCCGTCGGGAACCGGGTAGTCGCTCCCGCTTTTCACGAAGCTGCCGTCGAGCCTTCCCGCCAGTATGCTGACACTGGCCGGCAGCGGTGCCGCCGGGTCCGGGTTGCCGCGGTATACCGTGATGAGGTCGGGCCTGCCGCCACCGTGGATGTCACCGACCGCGATGCCGCTAATGCCGATGCCGGCAGGATATTCTGCGTGAGCCTGGAAGGTTCCGCTTCCGCCACCCAGCAGCACGCTGACGACGGGAGCATACTTCGTGGTGTCGCTGCGGGTCGCCAGGTCCAGCTTGCCGTCGCCGTTGAAATCGCCCTGCACGACGGCGTAGTTGCGGGTCGCCGCCGTCACCGGCGTGGCGGGAGCGAACAGGGAAACCGTCAGTTCGTTGCGGGTCGGGTCTTCGGTGTCCGGATTGCCGGCCCGGTCGGAGACCCGCGCAATCACCTCCGACTTGCCTTGGTTCAGGCCGGCCCCGGTGGGCAGGTGCAGCGACCAGGTGCTCGATGTCGTGACCAATCCGTCGGCGCTGGTGTAGCTGTGGCCGTTGACGCTGATCGAGAGGCTGTCGCCGGCAGTCTGAGACCAGGTGCCGGTCAGCGTGGGGCGCAGGCTGCCGGTCTGCAGGGCGGTCACGGTCGGAGTGGATGGTGAAGCGGTATCGACGGTCACTTCCTTGATCGCCGAGAGTATACCCTGTTCCCCGGCGGCGTTGATCCCGGCCACTGTGTAACGGTATTTGCCGTCGGGAACCTCGTCGGTGAACGACCAGTTTCCGAAATTCGGCGTGACCTGGCCGACCAGGCCGCCGTCGCGGTACACCTTGACGCTCACGCTGGACCCCTCCACGGTGCCGGACAGGGTAGGGCTGGTGTCGGTGGTGATGCCGTCACCGGCGCTGGCGCCGGTATCCTCGCTCAGCGCGACGATGAGCGGTGCGGGAATGGTGATCACCAGCTTGAGTTCATTGGCGGTGGCATCGGTGCTCTGGTTGCCGGCCGCATCGGTTTCGGTGACCGAGACCTCGTAGGTGCCGGTCTTCGGCAGGGCATCGGCCGCCGGGATCGCCAGCTGCCAGCCGTCGGCGTCGAGCATCAGGCCATTGCCGGTGCCGTAGGTCTTGCCGTTGACGCTGACGGTCACGCTGTCGCCGCTGCCCACCGACCACTGGCCGTGCAGGGTGGGCGTGGCCAGCGTGGTGTTGAGCGGCGTCACGGTGGGCCTTGCGGGCGGCGTGGCGTCCACCGTGACCGGCATGGTGGCGGAGATCATGCCTTCGTAGCCGAACGCGGTCACACCCGTCAGTTCGAAGGTGTAAAGCCCATCCTTCAGATCTTGGCTGGTATAGGTCCAGTTGCCGCCCGCATCGGGGACGATCTCCGCCGCCAGCTCGCCGTTGCGGTAGACCCTCAATCGGACAGCCTGGGGCGGCGCGATGCCGGTGAAGGTCGGACTGGCGTCCCCGGTGACCCGGTCGGTTTGGCTGGAGCCGGTGTCCTCGGACATTCCGGTAAACTTCGGCGCCGGGAAGAAATACGCCTTGAAACCTTGGAAATCGGCGGAGGCCAGATAGTCCGAGCCCTTGCCAACTTCCTGTTCGAGGGTGTCGAAGGAGGCCGGCTCACTGGCCGAGGTCTTTTCGAGTTCGGCATTGATGGACGTCGCCGCCACCACGGACACCAGTTGCAGGTCCTCGGTGCGAATGGATACTCCGAGATCGGCCAGCGAGGCTCCCAGAATCTGGCCGACCCGCTCGGGATCGGTGATATCCACCGGTTGGCCGGTATCGATTCCTCCGAGGGCCTCGGCGATCGCCCCGATGCTGGCGTCCTCCTCCGCTTGTGCCGCGGACCGCAACGCCTGCCGGCCGGAGTTCGCCTGCCTCGACCGCACCAGGCTGGAGAGAAACTGCACCAGGGTCTTGTGTTGGGCGTTGCGTTTGACCAGGGTCTCGGCCCTGGATTTCGGCTTGGTATTGGCCAGGGGCACGGCCGCGTGATGGCTGATCGCCGCATTGCGGGGAAGGAACAGCAGTTTGCGAATCTTCGAGGCCGGTTTCCCGCGTTTCAGCAAGGCTTGCCACAACGCGGTCAGGGTACTGACCGCCCTGGCGCTGTTCGGCGCCGTCAGCAGCAAGGTGTTGACCCGGCCGGTGGCGACGTCGGTGCCCCCGGTCAGCGACAATCGGCCTTTTCCTCGCACCGGCCGCAAAGGGAAGCGGCCGTCTCCTCCGGTCTGGGTGCTGGGCTCGCCGGTATCCGCCAGCCCGTTCAGGTCCCGGTCGCGAAACACCGTGGCTCCGGCGTAATCGCTGGTGTAGTAGGGGGCGCCACCGGCCACCGAAACGCACGCCAGCAGGCCGATCGCACACAGCGCAAGCGTGCCGCAGCGGGGCTGTCGGAAGACGAGGCGTATCAGGGAGGACATGGCGATCCCTCGGAGAAAGACCACGCTTAGTGTACGGAAAAGTTCGCGGAGAGGGGAAGCCGGAGGGTGCCTCGTCAGGGCATTGCCGACTTACTTCTACTTTAGTCGGATTTCAAGGCATGGTCTCGATGAGCGTATTCCCTTCCTCCCTTTCAGCCGCGCTGAGCACCGGAGCTTTCAGCAGGATCAGCCCGAAGGGGCGCGGCAGGGATGCGGCGCGTCGGCAGAGGGCGATGGATCGCCCTTCTGCCGACCCCTGCTGAAAGCGAGGAGCGCAAGGGCTTTCGCGGCTGGGGGTGGCCTTTTCTTTGGGAACTTTCTTTTGGCCAAGCAAAAGAAAGTTCCTCGGCCGTGGGTCCGAAAACCCACATTCAAATCAGCCATCGCGCAGCGATTCAAAGCCAGATCAGCCTCAGCGCTGCGAGGAACAGCAATCTAACAAACTAGTAGTTCGTTTCACCAAAACATCTCCATTTGAACGAGCATCACAAATTCGCTGAGACTACTTTAATATCAGCGCCTTGAGCTGACTTATGCACAAGAATTAGTTGTAACCATTTTATTGGAACGAACTACTAGAATTACCGGCCTTGCAGGTGAGCCAGCAACCGAAACAGCCCCTGGGTGGCGAGCACGCCGAACAGGAAGCCGGCGCTGAAAAATTCCGACGGATGATGGCCGAAGTAGGCTGCCGCCACCCGCCCACAGGCGAAACCCGCGAGGATGGCCAGCGCGATGCGGATGCGCTTGCCGAATTCCTGCATCGGGAGATTCAGCCGCTGGAGCGGATGCCGAGAAAGCGGCGGGCGATGTCCTGGTACATGGGCAAGTAGTTCCAGTATTCCCGGTGGGCTTCCGGCTGGCCACCGTGCATTTCGCATTCGACGTTCTCGTCGACCCGGTAGAAGTCCAGGTGGCCGCCCATCGGGTCGCGGGCGTCCCAGTAGTTGATCCAGCGAATCTGGTGGTCGAGCTTGATCGTGTAGGGATTGGCGAGTTGCAGTTCGCCGCCGTGGCCATCAACGCTGTAGGCGTCCTTGCTGCGTAACCGGTAACGCTGGCCGATCAGCTGGCGGCGGATGTAGCCGTCGTTGGCGGGGTGAAAGCGGAACAGGAAGGCCACCTTGTCCAGCGGCGAACCGAAGGTCACCAGGCCGGACAACCGGCGGTAGCCGTCGGACGGCTGCGTGCCGGAGAGGGTATTGAGCTGGTGAACGAGACGGTTGAGGGCGTCGTAGGCGATCACGCTGCCCAGCGAGTGGGTGGCGATCACCACTTGGTCGTAGTCTTCCGGGGATTCCAGGATCAGTTGCAGCCGGGCGATGATGCCATCGAGGATCGCGTCGCGCGGCGTGCAGCAGGCGTTGCGGGTGTCCCTGCGGGTGTAGGCGACCAGTTCTCCTGCGGATTCCTGCAGCAGGTCTGCGGTTTGCTTGTGGACGAAACCCAGGATCGGCAGCACGGCCGCTTTGAGCAGATGCGACAGCCGAATCCAGTAATCGGCGGGAAACACCTGGTCGATCAGCGCGACCGCGCGGAACAGGCCGCCCAGACGCACCAGATACCAGTTGGTGGCCATGATGCCGTTGCGCATGGCCTTGCGCACCGGCAGGTCCAAGTCGTCGGCCGCTTCCGGGTGTGCCTCGTAAAATCGCTTCGCTCCGGCGGATACATCGATCAGCCATCCGATGATCTCATCCAGACCGGCACTGCCGGGACTGCGGTCACCCCAATAGTATTCATAAAGGTCGATGGGCCGTGATCCGTCGGGTTCGATGCGCAGGCAACCCGCGTAGCCGGTCCGGATCGGCAACCGGTTGCTCAGCGTCAGGGGAATGTCGGCATCGGAGTCGGCCCGTTCCCGTATCGCCGCGACCAGGCCGCGGGCAAAACAGTCCAGGGCGTCCAGCGGGCGTTGTCTGCCGGTGCCGGCGATCACGAGAAAAGCGGTCTTCTTGTTATTCATCTCTCGGTTTTCTCTCTCGGTGTCGGGGCGCACGCGGCCCCGCAGCGGCCGGAGCCGGCTGCAGGGACGGCCCGGCCGGGCTCATCGCGGGCTTGGCGCCGCCCCAACTTTCGACATGCCGGCGGCGTCTGTCAAGCCGGCCCACGGCGTGGCAGATACCGTCCGGGGCGCGAGCGGCCATAGCCAAGTCCTTGGCCCAGCGGCGTAAGGTGAGGGCTACACGCATGGGATCGGGATCTGCCTGGGGCCTTCCGGGCGGCCTGCAAATCGGCGCAGCGGGTGGTTGAGGGGAGCGCTGTATGGTTATTCAGGATCCTGCGACCCCACGCGCTGCCCTGCCCGCAGTGCGGGTTATCCGATATGATGGAAGCCTCCGATCGCCGCGAAGGAGTATCGCCGATGCCGTTAGCCTGGATCTTTCATCCGTTGGAATGCTGCGCGGGTGTCCGCCTGCAGTCGCCGGGCCTCGGCCAGCCGCCGCAGCCTAAGCCGTTGTTGCGCCGGCTGATCGCCTCGGTCTGCATGCTGGTGTGGATGCAGACGGCTACCGCGACCCCCTCGCCCGATCCCGACATCCTGGCGCGGCGCGGGCAGTTGCCGGCAGCCACCCAATCCGCCGAGGGCGGCGAATCCGACGAGGGAGATGAGGGCGAGGGGACCGCTCCAGCCGCCGCCGCACCGGCGACTCCCGCCGGCCCACCGCGAGCCCCCGCCCTGACCCTGACCAAACCCGCCGGCGGGTGGACCAGCGCCCTGCAACTGCAGGTGGCCGGGACTTGTTCGGACGCCGCGGTCGATCCCATCGTGGTCAACATCAACGGGGTGCGCTACTACATCCGCTCCAACGGCGGCAGTTTTTCCCGCATGTTCCCGGCCGCCAAGGGCCGCAACACGGTGATCGCCGAATGTTCAAACGCAGCGGGCACGGCGCGCGCCTCGGCCACGGTGGATGCCAACATCTCGCCCATCCCTTTCAAGGTGGTGCTGACCAGCGACACCGATTCGGTTTACACCGATTTGCACATCTACGAACCGGACCGGACCCATGTCTACTGGGCCGACACCAACTCGCCCACCGGCGGCATCTTCTTCCTCAATTCCGACGGCGAGAGTTTCGACAAGGCCGGCTATGGGCCTTACCTCTACGTGCATCCGGCGCCGCCGGTGGGGGTGTTCCGCATCGACACCAACTACTGGCCGGGCGGCGCGGTGCAACACACCCTGGCCAACCTGGACATCATCCTGGACGAGGGCCTGCCCAGCGAGACCCGCCGCCGGGTGCAGAAGCCCCTGGCCCGCCCCGGCGAGACCCAGACCCTGGCCTACGTGGTGATCCAGGGCAACCGCCGGCCCGCCAAGATTTACGTTCCCGGCCAGGATGCCGAACGCGACCGCCCGCTGGAAGTGACCGAATACATCCGCCACGAACCCAAGCGGGTCGGCGAGGGCGGCGAGGAAACCGGTTACCTGCTGCCCCAGGACGAGGACGCGTTGCGGCGGGTGGTGGTGGACGTGGCGCTACAGCAGGCGCACCGGCAGAGCCCCTTGTGGGAGCCGCGACAGCGCGATTGTGCCGGGCTGGTCCGGTTCGCCTACCGCACCGCCTTGGAGGAGCGTTCCGCCCCGCGCACCGCCAAGCTGGGCCTGCCCGCCAAGCTGCATCTGCCGCCCTTGTCGGAGCGGGCGCGGCAGCTGTTTCCCAGGTTCCCGCAATTCTGGCAGGTCGGTCTGGAAGACGCCGGGACTGCCCGCTACGGCCACTTCGCCGACGCGGAGACCCTGGTGAGCTATAACTTCAGGCCCAAGTCCCGGCAGCTGGAGGCGGCCCGTAGCGGCGACCTGCTGGTCTACCGCAAGCCCCTCGATAACGACGAGCCGTTCCATTTGATGCTCTTCGTGGAAAGCCGCCCTGCGCCGCTGGCGGTCTACCATAACGGTGCCGAGGGTGACGACGCCCAGGTGCGGGTGGTTAGGATCCGCGAGCTGTTCGATTCCCCCGATCCGGTGTGGATCCCCCGCACCGACAACCCTTACTTCCTCGGAGTGTACGAATGGAACCGTCTGCGTCCCCAAGGCGTTACCTCTATCTAGCGCTGGTTCTGGCCGCTGCCGTGGCGGTGGCCGCCGGCGTACTGCTGACCCGCAAAGCCGCGGAAACACCGCTGGCCAAGCTGGTGAAGCCGGACCTGCCGATGCTGGAACTGCGGGTGAAGACACGCGATCTGGATGGGGACGACCTGACTGCCGAGGAATCCCGCATCGCCGACGGACGCGAGGCCCCAGTCGCCACCGAGCACTGTCCCGCCCTGGTGGGGGGCGACGATGCCTCCGCCACCACGGCGTCGTCCAGCACCCCACGCCCGGCCGACTGTCCGCGGGTCGCCACCTGGTACGTGAAGACCCATCCCATCGCCCTGTCGCTGTATTTCGAGCAGGGCAAGGAACTGCTGGCCTGGTACGACGGCCACCCGGAAGCCCGCGAGCTGGCCCGGAGCCGCTTCGTTCAGGGCCTGTTCCAGGGGCTCTGGAACAGCCTCAAGGTGAAGGCGGAGGACCTCAAGCTGGAAGGGCTGCAGGGCGAATTCATGAACACCCTGGTGCGGGAAGCCATCGCCGCCCATGGCCAGCTCCATTACGACCTGGTGCATGGCCGAGAAGGCTGGGTGCTCAGCTTCCGCCGCGGCGACAGCGCCTACGCCGTCAAGGCCCTGCCGGTGATGGCCTCGCTGTTGGCGAGCAGCGGCTACAAGCTGGCCAAGCTGCCGGCGCCGGTGCTGGAGATGCGGGTGGGGCTGCAGCGCTTCTTCCTGACGGAATATCAGGACCGGGTCTACCTGGCCCATGGCCTGGAGGCCCTGCTCAACGTCATCGAGAGCCTCACCCCGCCCGCAGGCGGAATTCCCGACGCACCGGCCAGCCTCACCCTCAGGGCCGAGGTCTTCGTCGACAAGATCCTGCCGGTGATGGCCGGTACCGACAGCCTGGACCTGACCGTCCGGTTTGCGTTGAAGGATGGCGAACTGGGCAGTCTGAGCCTGCCGGCCGGACCCTGGACCCGCCATCTCCACGCCCGCATCTTCGAAGGCGTGCTGGCGGCGATCCCCCACGACAGCTTCGCCGCGGTGGCCACCAGCCTGCGGCTGCCGGCCACCTGGACCGAGCAGGATTGGCGCAAGCTGGCCACCGACGGTCCCGCACCGCAGGCGGAGTCGGCGCCGGAGGAGAGCGGTTTCGCCGTGGTGTGGGATTTCGATGGCCAGGACAGCCCGGCCGGGGCGGTGGGGGTGATCGTGGCCAACCAGACCGAACCTCAGGCCACAGGCGCCTATCAGCAGTACCTGCGCAAGACCGATCTCAGCGCCGAATGCGGCGGCGGGGCGCTGTTCCTGGCGGCGACCTCGGAACGGCTGCTGAATCGCATGAAGGAATCCTGCGCCCGCCAGTCCCTTAGCCCGCTCGATTGGGAGCGAGGCGCGGCCAAGCAACGCTACAGTTCGGCCCAACTGGCCGCCTTCGTCAATCCGGGCACCGGCCTGAAGGAGCTGTTCCTGGCCGGTGGCGCCGCGGGCGACGAGGACGCCGGCGATTTCGCGCCGCGCTGGAAACAGGATTACGAAAAGGCCAAGGCCGCCATGCGCAAGGACGGCGACACCTTATTCGGCCGCCTGCCGATCCTGGCCTATGCCGGCCGCGCCGGCGGCGGCCAGACCGTGACCCTGGAGGGCTTCGCGGTGAGCCAGGGAGGTGGGAAATGAGAACATCAAACGTAGGTTGGGCAAAAGCGCAGCGTTGCCCAACATCGATCGGCGCGGGTGTTGGGCACGAAAAGATGTGCCCAACCTACGGTTGGCCCTTCGTTGCGCTATGGGCCGTCTGGATAGCGTTGGTCCTGGCCCTGCCGGCCCACGCCGGCAGCCCCTTCTACCTCACCGCCGAGCGCTCCTTCTCCAGCGCCGAGCAGCCCCAGGTGCGGCTGGATTACACCGTCACCGACCAGCCCATGCTGGTGCGGGTGTTGCGGCCCAGGAACCTGGAAACCTTCCTGGACGGCCAGCTCAATCTGAGCCGCAGCTACGAGGAACCGGTCAGCGAGCTGAATCCGGGGCATTACTTCGCAAAGGGACTGAACCGTGCCGAATCGCCCTTGCGGCTGTTCCGGGGACTGCTCAACCAGGACTTCCGCAAGTCCCTGCAGGGGACTTCCTTCAACCGCGCCATCCTCAACGTGGCGCGCAACCCCCTGGCCACCGTGCCCCAGCAGATCCTGGTGGCACCGCCCTCCGGCTTCGAGGTGGTCAAGGAGTATTATCTGGACCTCCAGCGGGGTGGGGAGACCGACCAGGACCTGGGCTGGTGGTTCGGCCAGGACGCCTGGGAGGAGGAGCGCTACAAGCTGCGCCGCATCACCGTGGACCCGCTGCCGGACGGGGTCTATCTGCTGCAGGCGGTGCAGGGCAAGACCGAGGGCCAGTGCCTGATCCAGGTGAGCAGCCTGGCGGTGCAGGTCAAGCAGTCCAGCGAACAGCTGCTGGTGCGGGTCATGAGCCGGGAGCTGAAGCCGGTGCCCGGTGCCCAGATCAGCTTCCGCGACGGCCGCGGCCGTTGGGTGGCGCTGCGCGATCCCACCGACGCCCAGGGCGAGCTGCGCTTCCGCAATCCCGAAGGGGTGCTGGACGGCAAGCTGGTGGTGCGGGTCGACGGGCCCAGTGCCCTGCTGCCTCCGGCGACGGGCGGCGGCGCCCCGAACCGTCCCGCCAACTCCGATCTCCCCAAGGGCACGGCGCTCACCGCCACCGACTTCCTGCCCACCCAGGCCAAGGACGATGCGGTGTTCGTACTCACCGACCGGCCCATCTTCAAGCCGGGGGAAACCTTCTATTACAAGGGAATGGTGCGGACCATGGACGAAGGCCAGCTGGATATTCCGGCGTTCCAGTCGAGACAGGCGATGACCTCGCTGATCCGCGCCGACGGCAACGCCACCGGGTTGGAAGGCAAGGCGACCCTCACCGACTTCGGCTCCTTCTCCGGCAGCTTCGATCTGGACGAAGGGCAGACGCCGGGCCTCTACCGGCTGCTGGCGGAGATCGACCGCAAGCCGTATGGCGGCGAGTTCCGGGTGCGCGACTACGTCAAGCCGACCTTCTACCTGGAACTGCTGGAGCGCAGTCCCACGGTGGTGCCCGGCCAGCCCTTCAAGCTGAAGTTCCGTGCCAAGCGCTACAGCGGCGGGGCGCCGCAGAACGTCAAGTTCGAGGTGTTCCTGTACCGCAAGAAGTTCGAGGCGCCCCAGTTCGTGACCGAGGCGGGCGCGGGCTTGAGCGCCGGCAACGACTACTTCGGCGCGGTCAAGTCGGCGGCGCCTTTGACCCAGCCCCAGCGGCTTTATTCCTCCATCGAGGAACGCGAGGCCCAGGCATCCGGGGAGGCCGGCAGTTCCTGGGACACCGCCCCGCAACTGGAAGAGAGCGGCGAGGCGGAATTCCAGTTCACCGTGCCCAAGAGCGACAAGGACAAGCCCGACCAGGAGTGGATCTACAGCCTGATGGTGCGGGCCCAGGACGTCGGCGGCGGCCAGGCCATCATTACCGACAACCTCTATGTCACCCTGTCGGAAGCCCAGCCGGCGCTGCGCTTCAGCAAGACCATCGCGGCCCTGGGGGACCAGGACCTCAAGCTGCTGGTCCAGTCCAGCTATGCCGACGGCAAGCCGGCTCCCAAGGCCGGCGGGGTGGTGGACCTGCTGCTGGAGCAGCCCGGCGCCGCCAAGCAGAGCCTGGTGAAGCTGCCCTTCACCAGCGACGAACAGGGCCGCGGCGAGTTGGCGGTGCCGCCCCTGACCGGCTACGGCCGGCTGAGCGCGGCGGCGACCCTGGAAACCCTGGACGGGCGCAAGCTGAGCCATGCCTCCACTTCCCAGCCGGCCACCCTGGTGGTGGCGGGAACCGGCGGCGAGGCGGTGGCCGACAATCCCGAGCTGGAGCTCTACACCCCCACCACGGTGCTGAGCCCCGGCGACACCGCCAAGGTGTTCGCCCTGCTGCCCAAGGGCTGGGGCAGCGGCGAGCATGGTATGGTGTGGGAAACCGTGGCGGGCTCGCGCATCTTTGACACCCGCGGGGTCCAGGCCCAGGGCCGCAGCCGCTGGTTCGAGGTGACCGCCAAGCCGGAATACGGCACCGGTTTCTATCACACCGTCACCGTGCCCATGGCCGGCGGCAAGTACCGGGAACAGACCCTGGGCTTCCGCATCGTGCCGCGGGACAAGCGATTGCAGATCGCCATCCGGCCGGACAAGGCCGAGACCGAACCGCTCAAGCCCACCCAGCTGCACCTGGCGGTGACCCGCGCCGACGGCAGCCCGGCCAGCTCTACGGAGCTTTCGGTTTCCATCGTCGACCGGGCGGTGTACGCGGTGCAGGCCGAGTTCCGTCCCGGCGTGTTCGACTTCTTCTACCCGCTGCAGCGCATCAACCTGTCCACCTTCTATTCCGACGACCTGCAGGGTTACGGCTATGCCGACCTGCTGCGCAAGCCCAACTTCGCCCTGAGTGCCCTCAAGAGCCAGAGCAAGCTGGCCAAGAAGGCCATGCGCGACACCGCCGGCTGGTTTCCCCACGTGGTCACCGATGCCAAGGGCGAGGCGGTGGTGAACGTGGACATGCCGGCCAATGTCACCGAATGGCTGGTGACGGCGGTGGCCGGCGATCGGGAAGGGCGGCTGGGCGAGGCCACCGGCCAGTTCCGCAGCGTCGCCGACGTGTCGGTGGATCTGGCCGGACCCCAGTTCCTGCGGGACGGCGACGAAGCCGAACTGGCGGTGAGCCTGACCAACCATCTGGCGCAGCCGGTCGCGGTGCAAGGCAATTTGGGCGTGATGGGGCCGTTGCAGTTCCTCAGCGGCGAGGCCGAGGTCAAGCCGGAAATCCCGGCCAACGGCGATTACCGCTGGCCGCTGCGGGTGGTGGCGGAAGACGAGGCGGGCAACGCGGGCCTCCAGGTCAGCCTGAAGGCCGACCCCAAGGTGCGGGTGGGCGGTGCCGAGGAGTTCGACATCCCCCTCAAACCCGCCTCCATGGAGCAGGTCTATGCCGGCATGCCTGGCGGCGATGCCCTCCACACCGACATTCCCGACAACGTGGAAATCGCCAAGGTGCGGGTGCAGGTCAGCTCCGGCCTGCTGGGGGCCTCGCTGCAGGCGGCGGCTATGCTGGTGCAGTACCCCTACGGCTGTACCGAGCAGCTGGTCCACAGCACCGTGCCCAATCTGGTGCTGATGGACCTGTTGGAACGGGCCGGACTCAAGCCCGACCAGTTGGGTCCTTTGGCCAAGACCCTGGAGCGGGCGCGCAGCAATGCCGCGCTGGGGATCCGCAAGATCGTCCGCAACCAGAAGGGCAGCGGCGGCTTCAGCCTGTGGCCGGGCGACCCCGACCCCAGCCTGCCGGTCACCCTGATCGCCCTGCGCGCCCTGAAGTTCGCCAACGAGCTCAATGTGGAAGGCTCGGGACTCGCCTACAGCAAGGGCATGGACTGGCTGTCGGGCCAGATGAACCAGAACGCCGACCCCTCGCCCTTCAGTGGCGGCTTCGTCCTGGGCGGCTTGGCTGAGGTCGGCGAGACCTATTCTTCGCCCTGGCAGCAGCAGGCCGCCTTCGTCAAGCAGGTGCTGGCGGCCAAACCGGCGTCCATCGCCGACCTGGTGGATGCCCTGCGCATCGTGCGGGCTTACGAGGCGCAAAACTGGCACAGCTTCCACCAGGAATTCAAGGATCAGCCGGCCCCGAAGCCGGAACTGGTGAAGAGGCTGCAGCTATCGCTGGACCAGTTCGATCCGGACCAGCCTCTGCCGCAGAGCCCGGCCTATGACCAGCTGGGCTTCGGCTTCGGCCTACCCAGCCTGGTGTCTTCGGGAATGGGAGCGCTCAACGCCGCCCAGGCCTTGCCGCCGGCCTTGGAAGCCAAGCTCAAGAAGCTGCTGCTGCGCAGCCAGAAGAACGGCTATTGGCTGTCCACCTACGACACCGCCCAGGTCATCTTCAACAGCCGCGAGATCCTGAGCCGGGAGGCGGAGGCCGCGGCCAAGGATGAGAAGGCCGGTGCCCGCAAGCTGGTGGCCATCGCCCGCGACGGCGCCCAGCTGGGACAGCTCAAGCCCATGCCCGGCGGTTACCTGGGTATTTTCACGAAATTCAATGAGACCGTGGACCTGGGCGAGATCCGCATCCAGGGCATCAAACCCGACGAAGTGCCGGCCTCCACCGTCACCACGGTGCTGCCCTACGGAGCGGTGACCGCCAAGGCGGCGGGGCTGGAGATCGAACGCAGCTTCCGCCGCATCGTGGGGCAGGGCAGCGAGCCTCTGGACCTGGCCCAGCCCCTCAAGCCGGGGGAGATGGTGGTCAGCGAGGTCCACGTGAAGCGGCCGATGGATCAGACCCATCGCTTCGGTCCCAGCCAGTTCGTGGTGATCGAGGACGGCATCCCGGCATTGGCGGAAGGCCGGGAGGCCGACCAGACCGATCTGGCCGACGCCCAAATCCAGCCCAAGGAGGACAGCTACTGGGGCAGCATCAAGGAGACCCAGCGCTATCCCGACCGCATCGTCCGCATCGCCAAGATCGAGCCGGGCGGCGAGTTCCGCCTCTACCAGGTGTGGCGGGTGGCCCGCGCCGGCACCGCTTCGATTCCGCCGGCCCGCACCTACGACATGTACGACGAGGCAATCCGGGCCAATACCGCGGCGGGAAAGCTCTTGGCTGCGCCGTGAGGAACGGGTCCTCGGTGTGTTTCTGTCGTGACCGGCGTTGTCTCCCGATCTTCGAAGCGGTCCAGACCGGACTCGGGCCTTAACGGCGGATTCCGGGCCGGCATCAATCGCCAGAATGAACGTTTGTGTGAAGGCCGAACGCCACACATGATCCAGAGGTATGCCATGGGCAAGTCCAAAGGCGACGACACCACCGAACTGGTCTCCGCGCAGACCCGGCTGCCCTCCAAGCCGGTAGCCGAGCCGGTGGCCCATTTTGTGGTGGTGGTCGATGGCTCCGAGGCCGGCAAGAAGATCGAGCTGGGTCTGGATGCGGTCTCGGTCGGGCGCGCCGAAGACAACGCCCTGTCCCTGGCCGATCCCTGCGTGTCCGGCCACCATTGCACCATCGGCTTCATCGACGGGCGGGTGTGGGTGGAAGACCGCGGCTCCACCAACGGCAGTTATGTGGACGAGGTGCGGGTGGCGGGCCGGGCCGAGTGGCCCATCACCGCGCCGCTGCGGCTCGGCAACCAGGTGCTGCGGCGCGAATACCGGCACCGGGAAGAGGTGCGCAAGGCCGATGCCCTCAGCGAGGATCTGCGGCGCGCCGCCCACTATGTACAATCCCTGCTGCCGGCCCCGCTGCCGCGCGGCCCGGTGAAGGCGGCCTGGCGCTTCGTGCCGTCGGCGGGACTGGGAGGCGACATCTTCGATTACTTCTGGCTGGATGCCGACCACTTCGTGTTCTACCTGGTGGACGTGTGCGGCCACGGCACCGGCGCGGCGCTTCATTCGGTGTCGGTGTTCAACCTGCTGCGGCAGCGCGCCCTGGCGGGGGTGGACTTCCACCACCCGGCCCAGGTGTTGGCGGCGCTGAACCGGTCCATGCCCATGGACCGCTACAACGACATGTATTTCACCGTCTGGTATGGCGTCCTTCGTCCCGCCGACCACAGCCTGGACTACGCCGCCGCCGGGCATCCGCCGGCCTTGTTGTTCGATCACCAGGGCGGCCTGCTGGAGCGGCTGGAATCCCCCGACCCGCCCATCGGCGTCATCGGCGAGACCGACTACCGCGAAGCCCGGCTCACTCTGCCCCCCGCCAGCCTGATCTATCTCTACAGCGACGGACTCTACGAATTCACCACCGGCAACGGCGACATCTGGAGCTGCGACGCCTTCGCCTACCTGCTGGAACAGCAGCTCAAGATCGGCCAGGGTCAGCCCGAGCTGGTATTCCAGCAGGTCCGCAAGCTGGCGGCGACGGAGCAGATCGAAGACGACATTTCCTTGTTGCGGATCGGGAGTTAAGGCGCAGGGCAAGGGCATGTCGTCGAATCAAGCCTCTCGCCCTGACCCCTGGCAAAGCCGGAGCTTGCCTCCCTGCGCTATTCCAGGTGGCGCGCCGGTTTCCTGGGGGCGCTCCTCATAAGGGAAATGCACGGTCGGGTTCACAGGGTATGTTTGAATGCGAACTCGATGGGCCTCTCATCGAGCTCTGTCTGCCCAACGTTGAAACCGGAACTGTCGAGGCGCGGTTTGTTGTAGGGCGCCCTTCAGGCTGCCAAACTGGATCGCGGCGGCACACCGAGGCGGCCTGAAGGCCGACCTACGGCGGCACAAAGCTCTTCAACGATGAACGCAGACAGAGCCTCTCATAAGACTCCACAACCCAACAACGGACAGCCGATGATAATTAAAGATGATGAATTCGTGGACCTCGATACTCCGACCGGTCCCATGCGCACCCATATCTTCCGGCCGGTGGCACCGGGGAAATATCCCGGCATTCTGCTGTATTCCGAGATTTTCCAGAAGACGGGCCCGATCCACCGTACCGCAGCGATGTTCGCCGGGCATGGATTCGTGGTGATCGTTCCGGAGATTTATCATGAATTGGAGCCGGCGGGTACCGTCCTTTCCTATGCCGAGGAAGGAGCCAACCGGGGAAATGAAAACAAGGTCACCAAGGAACTTTCGTCGTACGACAGCGATGCGCGCGCAGCCCTTGATTTTCTCAAGTCCCATGCAAACTGTACCGGGCGCGTGGGCGTGGCCGGTATTTGCATCGGAGGACACCTCGCCTTTCGGGCGGCGATGAATGACGGCGTGCCGGCGGCGGTATGCTTTTACGCGACGGATATACACAAGAAAGGCCTGGGCCGGGGCAAGAACGATAACTCCCTGGAAAGAGCGGGCGAGATCAAGGGTGAACTGCTGCACATCTGGGGACGCCAGGATCCCCATATCCCCCCGGAGGGGCGGAACCTCATCAAGGCCCGTTTGGACGAGGTGGGGGTCCGTTACTCATGGATCGAAGTGAATGGCGCCCATGCATTCATGCGCGACGAAGGTCCGAGATACGACCCCGCCTTGGCGCACAAATGCATCGATTGGGCCCTGGAGCTGTTCAATCGGAAGCTGGGATCGGGCGATCTCAACGCCGAAACAGACCAGTCTTTCCAGGAATCCCGGCACTGACGGAATGCGGCTGTAACCTTCGCAGCGCCAGCACCGGTCTTCCGGAGCGGTCATGCTCGACCCGCGGCATTCCAATGGCCAGAGTCAGCCGGATACCCGCCGGGCTCTGCTGCGCGCGAATAAGCCCAACCCGCCGCAGGCGCTGGCGAACAGCCAGGCGGCGGCGGGCACCGGAACCGGGGCCGCGACCGCTTCCATGCGCCAGGCCAGGGCGTAATCCCAGGTGTAGCCGGCGGTTTCCGGCGTCGTCACCCGCAACTGGTACTGGTGGTCGGCGAACAGCTGGACCCAGAGATTCTCGGTGTTGTCCGAGCCGCTGTAGGAACTGGCGACGACGGACTGGGTGGTGGCGTCGAACAGGTCCAGGTCGAGGTTGTGCAGGGTGGTGGTCATGGCGCTGGTGTTGGCAACTCCCAGGTTCCAGGCCAGGGTTGCGGTCAGGCGGAGATCGCCCGGCGCGGTAAAGCCGTAGGTCGCCGTCGCGTTGCTGGCGGAGGCCCCGCCGAAGGATGGATCGTAGTCGAAACCCTCGATGCCGATTCCGGTTCCGCCGTCCTGCAGGCTGTCCTGTTCGCCGGCGGCGAGGATGTGGTAACTGTTGTAGACGTTGACCTGGCCCGCGCCGTAGCGGTCGTCCAGGCCGTTGTCGGTCTGGTGGCCGCCGGCGCGGTAGTCGGAGATCTCGGCGGCCAGGCCGGAGTTGGCGGTTTCCCGGCTGGCCCCGGCCATCAGTGCGGCCTTGACGGTCTCGGCGCGTTCGGCGTTGTAGACGGTGCCGATTCCGGCGATGGTGGTGGAGCCGTTGGAGAGGGAGAGGGCGGCGTCGCGGCCGGTCTGTACCAGCAGGGCGGCGCTGGCCGCGACGATGGGCGTGGCGGAACTGGTGGTGGCTTGGGGTGCCACCAGGTCGGGGCGGGTTCGGCCGCCCACATAGGTGGAATCGATGGCGTCGCTGCCCCGGTCGTGGCCGCCGTCGCTACGGCCCACGGCGATGACGTTGTATCCGTTGCCCAGCAGCGGATTGACCGAAGCGCCGTTGGCCATGCCCACCACCTGGATGTATTCGTTGCGCTGGACCTGGCGGTCGACCACCCGCAGGACCATCCCGTTGCTGCCGGCGGTATCGGCGTTGCCGACCCAGCTGTGATTGGCGATGCGGCGGGTGACCGCGGTGGTGGTACCGGTGGGGCTGTACAGGCTGGCGATCCAGGCATCGGTTTCGTGACTGGCGATGTCGCTGATGCCGGCCGCCATGGAGGCCGTGCCGTAAAACAGCTGTCCGACGCCGGTGGCGTGGGACGATGGTTCGGTACTGGCCGTGCCGGGGTAGCTGAAATTCTTCCCGGCAAAGGCGGCATGGGCGGCGTCCGGGGCGTAGATGGGATACAGCGCGGAGGTCGTGTCGACCGAGGATGCCTCGGTCTGGGTCACGGCGACCCCCGAGCCGTCCGGAATGGCGCTCCCGAGTTCCTGCAGCAAGGCGGCGTAGCCAACATCGGTCTTGTAGTCGGCCCAGGCCGCCGGGGCCAGGGACAAGGACAGCAGGGCCATGCCGATCCGTCGGGCTTCTGCGCGGAGCCGGCGCTCGGCGGCACAGCCGCCGCAACCCATGGACTCATCCGTGAAGGCGTTCGCCGGGTGTATTGCCGCAGGCCGGGAGGATTTCGGGGGCGTGGGTTTCATGGGGTTGCAGGAAGTGTTTGCCGGGTGTGAAGAAGCGGGATGCAGCGGGGGATGGCCCCGCCGCCGGGTTTGGCGGTTCTGCCGGAGAGGATGCCTCCCTCACCGATCGGCGCCGATCCGATCAGGCAGCAATATTGCTGCCACCCGCAGCAGCGCTGTTCGATCAAGCAGTTGGTATCGGCATGATTCGATCCTCGGGCCCGGTCCTGCGGGAATTCCCTCGGTCGGGAGCGGCATATCCCGCAGTAACGCTCACCCAGGCCGCCGGATTGCGGCGAAAATCCCCAGAACGGGAGCGTGGCCGGTACGGCCGGGCCGGCAAGCCTTTGCGTCACCGCGCCGCGCGCATCGCCACACATTCGGCGGCGCGTTCCGGCCGGTCGCGCGCCTGGTTCCAGCAGTCGCCCAGCCGCGGATCGGGCGCGATCAACGGTGCATATCCGGGCATTCCGCCCATGCCATGGGCGAAAGTGGTCGCGAGGGTTGCAACCGCTTGCGCATGTCCCGCGAGGGCGGACGCCTCGATCAGCGCAAGCCCTTGGGAAACCGACTCCCGCGGTGGCTGCACCGCCCGAGCATCGGCGCGGCCTTCGAGCACCAGCACCCCGACTGCAAAATCGCGCTCGGCGACGCTCGGGGCGGAGCGCCGGGTGGACTCGATCGCATCGGCATAGCGCCGCCCTTTCAACGCCTCCAGAATCTGCCGCTCGGAGTCGGCCGGCGCAGCCGGCCAGGCCCAGGATCAGGCACCAGACCCAGCTCCGCCGGGACCGGACCGCGAATTGCGAGCGCCTCATGGCGGGAACGGCAGCAAGGTCGCGTAGTCGCTGAGATTATAGGGGCGAGCGATTCGGCCGCCTTCACGCAGCGTGTAGTAGTCCTGGGCGATGTCCCCCATTTCCTCCAGCCCGTAGTCCTGGAACTTCTTCTTCGGGTCCAGCTTGTAGTCGTAGTTGCGGTCGACGATGCCGCGTACCTTGACGCTCCACCCCAACGAATCGAACGGGTACAGATGGGCGCCCGCGTGGACGAACCAGGCGCGATTCGACAGCGATGCCGTCGAGAAGTCGGCCAGATAGCGCCCCGCAGGGAAATAGATCTCCCCGTTCGGCGTCATCGCCGTGTCGTCGGGCTGGAAAAAGATGTACTTGTAGTTGTGCACCTTCACCGAGGCATAGGTGATGGTACTGGCGAAGACCGATTTGAGCATCGCGATCTCGCCGGCGGTCAGGCCGCGGTCGATGTCGGGCATGGGGGACTCCTATCCGTACGGCGGGAGGTTCGACGGAGGCGATCGGCCACTCCGGAATGGCGCGCCATCCATGAAGCGAATATGGCAGTTGCGTCGGACGCAGTCCAGTGGAAGGTCACGGTTCAGCCCCAGCGGTGGCGCCCGGAAGCTGACCGTGGGGACGTGGCCGGCCGCGGCAGAGGCCGGCGCCGCTGCGTCGCCGGTTGCGGATTTTCCGCCGGGCGGAACCCTTGGAGGATCGGTATTCCCCACGACTATACTTGGGTCTTCGTTCGGAGAGGAGCGCCATGGCAACCAAGCCCGCGATCCGCGAAGGCACCGAGCGGGACCCGCCCAGCTTCGGTCTCGCACCCTCCTATTTCGCCGGCAACCGGCGCGCGCTGCGCGTGCTGTTTCTGCTGCCGCTGCTGGTCGCCACCCTGGTGATGGCCGGTGCCACGAATTACCTGGAATACCGCCAGGGCGAGGCCCACCGGCAGTACGAGGTCCGCAACGCCTTTCATGGCCTGTTGCGGTTCTACCGTGAGCAACTGGCCGGCAAGGCGCAGATGCTGGGGGCGGTGGCGGAGATCCTGAGACAGGATGAGGGACTCCGCGAGGGCTTGGCGCGGCGGGATCGGGAGGGATTGCTGCCGCGCGCGGCGCCCATGTTCGAGCGGCTCAAGCTGAAATATGCCATCACCCATCTCTATTTCATGGCGCCGGACCGCTCCGTCATCGCACGTTCCCATATACCGGACCGCTACGGCGATGTGATTTCCCGCCAAACCCTGCAGCAGGCGGATGCGACCGGCCGGGAGTCCTGGGGGGTCGAACTGGGGCCGCTGGGCACCCTGGTGCTGCGTTTCGTGCTGCCGGTGGAGCTGGGTGAGCGGCGCATCGGTTTCATCGAGACCGGCATGGAAATCGACGCCATCCTGCAGTCCCTGACCGGGCTCGCCGACGACCGGGTGTTCCTGTTCCTCTCCAAGCAACGCCTGAACCGGCCGGATTGGGAGCAGGGCATGGCCATGCTGGGGCGGGTGCCGCAGTGGGAGCGTTTTCCCGATTACGTGCTGAGCGCCTTCGGCGATCCCGACTTGCCCCCGGAAGTCGAGCGGTTCTTCCTGTCCCAGCAGCAAACCGGCGGCAGTCCGGCGCTCGAGCGTACGGAATCGGAAGGATCCCGCCACGCCGTGTTCATGCCGCTGAACGACGCGGCCGGAGAGGTGGTCGGCACCCTGGTGGCGGTGCTCGACCGTTCGGATTATGAACGCTACAGCCACCGGCTGTTCGTCGGCATGATCCTGGCCATCCTGATCGTCGCCGTGATCCTGGTGGGGCTGTTTCTGGCCCTGCTGGGCCGCATCGGCCGCCAGCTGGAACAGCACGAGGTGCTGCGCAATCTGGCGATCCGGGATGGGCTGACGGAACTGCTGAACCGGCGCGCCTTCGTGTCGCTGCTGGAGTCGGAACTGGCGGATGCCCGCCGCAGCGGCCGGGCCCTGTCGCTCCTCATGGTCGATGTCGATCATTTCAAGGACATCAACGACATGCACGGGCACCCGACCGGTGACCGGGTGCTCAAGTCCCTGTGCGAGCGGGTGCTGCAACAGGTGAGGACCGCCGATTGGGTATGCCGCTACGGCGGCGAGGAGATCTCGGTGATCCTGCCGGATACCGACGCGGCCACCGCGTTCCATATCGGCGAGCGCATCCGCCAGGCCATCGGTGCCCACCCCTTCGCCATCGAGCCCGGCGTCCGGTTTCCGCTCACCGTGAGCATCGGAGTCGCAGCGGCCGGTCACGCGACCCACGAGCCGGCGCGGCTGGTGGAAGCCGCCGACGCGGCGCTGTACCGGGCGAAACAAAGCGAACGCAACCGGGTGTGTGTGGCGGCGTGATCGGGCTTGAGCCGGTGTCCGCCGTGGCTCACGGTCAAGTCATACCGCAGGCCCGCCGGTTCTTTTACAATGGCGCTCGCTTGGTGCCGGTCCGTTCGATGGGCCGGTGGTGCCGTATCTGCCTGGAGTGCCTTGGCCAGCGTGTGTTTCCCTTCCTGCCCGCCCCCGTCGACCTCAGCCGCCGAAGCGGCGGCCCGGCGATGACGCGGCTGGTGGTCTACTCCACCCCCGGCTGCCACCTCTGCGAGCAGGCCGAAGCGCTGCTGCGCCAAGTCGCCGGCGCGCCGGCCTGGCACTGCGTGGACGTTGCCGGCGACGACGGCTTGCTGGAACGCTACGGGGTACGCATCCCGGTGGTTCGCCGGGCCGGCGACGGCGCCGAGCTGGATTGGCCGTTCGACCTCGAGGCGCTGCGCCGCTTCGTCGCCGCGGCTTGAGCCGCCACTTCTTCCGAAAACCTGGTATCTGCCATGACCGATTACCGCATCGAAAAAGACAGCATGGGCGAACTGCGCGTGCCCTCATCCGCCCTGTATGCCGCCCAGACCCAGCGGGCCGTGGAGAACTTCCCGGTGAGCGGCATTGCGCTGCCGTTCGAGTTCATTCAGGCGGTGGCGCTGATCAAGCAGTGCGCGGCGCGGGTCAACGTGGGTCTGGGTTTGCTGGACGCGGGCCTGGGAGAGGCCATCGCGGCCGCGGCCCAGCAGGTCATCGACGGCCGGCACCGTGACCAGTTTCCTGTGGACGTGTTCCAGACCGGCTCCGGCACCAGCACCAACATGAACGTCAACGAGGTGGTCGCCACCCTGGCCGGGCGGCTGGCGGGCATGCCGGTCGGCGCCAACGACCACGTCAACATGAGCCAGAGCAGCAACGACACCATCCCGACGGCGATCCACGTGAGCGCCGCATTGGCGGTGCAGCGCGAGCTCATCCCCGCCTTGGAGCATCTCCACGCCACCCTCAAGGGCAAGGCGCGCGATCTCGACGGGGTGGTGAAGACCGGCCGCACCCATCTGATGGATGCCATGCCCATCACCCTGGGCCAGGAACTGGACGGCTGGGCGTTGCAGATCGGCAACGGGATCGAACGCGTCCGTGCCGGCCTGGTGCGGATCTACCGGCTGGCCCAGGGCGGCACCGCGGTGGGTACCGGCATCAACGCCCATCCCGAATTCGCCGGCCGGGTCGCGGAAGCGCTGGCGGATGCCACCGGCTTGCCGTTCCAGCCCAACGCTTCGCTGTTCGAGAGCCTGAGCTGCCAGGACGCGGCGGTGGAGCTGTCGGGTCAGCTCAAGACCGTGGCGGTCAGCCTGATGAAGATCGCCAACGACTTGCGCTGGATGAATTCCGGCCCCCTGGCGGGGCTGGGCGAGATCGAACTGCCGGCGCTGCAGCCGGGCTCCAGCATCATGCCCGGCAAGGTCAATCCGGTGATCCCCGAGTCCGCCTGCATGGCCGCCGCCCAGGTGATCGGCAATGACGCCACCATCACCGTGGCGGGCCAGTCCGGTTCCTTCCAGCTCAACGTGATGCTGCCGGTGATCGCCTACAACCTGCTGCAGAGCATCGGGCTGCTGGCCAAGGTGTCCAGGCTGCTGGCCGACAAGGCCGTCGCCGATTTCGGGGTGCGCGGCGCCAACCTGGAACGGGCGTTGACGCTCAACCCCATCCTGGTGACCGCGCTCAACCCCATCATCGGCTACCTCAAGGCCGCCGAGATCGCCAAGACCGTTTACACTTCGCGCCGCCCCATCATCGACGTGGCGCTGGAGATGACCGAGCTGAGCCGCACCGAGCTGGAGCGGTTGCTGGAGCCGGCGGCCCTGACGCGGGGCGGGATTCAAAGCTGAGGCCGCCGCCATGGCAGCGCTTTCCCGCCCCATGGCCGTGCTGCTGTCGATCGCGGCGCTGATGCCGGCCGGCGCCTCCGTACAGGCGGCGCCTTCGCCGCCGCTGGCGCCCGGCTACCGGGCGCTGCCGTTCGAGCCTCCCGAGCCGGGCAGTTATCCGCTGCAGGACCTGGGACTGGCCGCCGATGGCCGGGTGGTGGAAGCCGGCGTCGGCCCGCTGGCCTTGCACAGCCTGATGCGCGACAAGCTGGTGGTGCTGAGCCTGATCTATTCCAGCTGCGACGACGTCAACGGCTGTCCCCTGGCGACCTCGGTGCTGTACCGCGTCGCCAAAAAGATCAAGGACCGGCCCGAATTGCGGGAGCGGGTCCGGCTGATCAGCCTCAGCTTCAATCCGCGACACGACACTGCCGAGGTGATGGCACGCTATGGCCAGGGATTCCGCGTGGAGGGGATCGACTGGCGGTTTTTGGCTTCGCCGTCGGAGGACGCGGTGCGGGAGTTGCTGTCGGGTTTCGGGCAGCCGGTCGAGCCGGAACTGGACGAGCAGGGCCACCCCACCGGCAAGTTCGCCCATCTGCTGCGGGTCTTCCTGATCGACCGGTCGCTGCACATCCGCAACAGCTATACCGCCTCGGTGCTGCACCCGGACCTGCTGGCGGCGGACCTGGAAACCCTCGCCCTGGCGAGTGCCGCTCCGGCCGGCACGCTGGGTCCCGGTGACGACAAACAAGGCTACGAATCGGCCGGCTACCGCACCCATACGGTGGCGGTGGGCGAGCGCCGCGGCCGGGCCGCCGATCTCCCGGCGGCAGCCCGTAGCGCCGGATTGGGACTGCCGCCGTTGCCGATCCCGAAGGACAATCCGCCCACCCGGGCGAAGATCGCGCTCGGCCGCAAGCTGTTCTACGACCGCCGGCTGTCGCTCAACAACACCTTTTCCTGCGCCATGTGCCACGTGCCGGAACAGGGTTTCGCGAGCAACGAGCAGGCCACCTCGGTGGGCATCGAAGGCCGGTCGGTGCGGCGCAACGCGCCCACGATCTACAACGTGGCCTATCTGGAAAGACTGTTCCACGACGGCCGCGAATCCACCCTGGAAAACCAGGTGTGGGGGCCGTTCCTGGCGGCCAACGAGATGGGCAATCCCTCCGTCGGGTTCGTGCTGGACAAGCTGCGGGCCCTGCCGGATTACCGGGGTTGGTTCGAGCGCGCGTTCCGCAGGCCCGCCACCATGGAGACCGTGGGCCAGGCCATCGCCAGCTACGAACGCATGCTGGTGGCCGGAGATTCCCCCTTCGACCGCTGGCGTTACGGCCAGCCCGCCGGTGCGCTGGATGGCGCCGCCCAACGGGGCTTCGATCTGTTCACCGGCAAGGCCGGCTGCAGCCGTTGCCACGGCGTCGGCGACCATCATGCCCTGTTCACCGACAACGGCTTCCACAATACCGGCATCGGTTACCGCGACAGCCTGGGTCCTGCCGCACCGCAGCCGGTCCAGCTGGCGCCGGGCGTGAGCGTGGCCATGGACCCGGCGGCGATCGCCACGGTCAGCGAACCCAAGGCGGCGGACCTGGGGCGTTACGAGATCAGCCAGAACCCGGCCGACCGCTGGAAATACCGCACCCCGACCCTGCGCAACATCGCCCTGACCGCGCCCTACATGCACAACGGCAGCCTGCCGACGCTGCGGGCCGTCGTCGAGTTCTACGACCGGGGCGGGGAAGCGAACGAAAACCTCGATCCGCTCATCCAACCCTTGCGGCTGACGGAGGACGAAAAGACCGACCTGGTATCCTTCCTGCTGAGCCTCACCGGCAGCCGGACCGACACCCTGGTCTTTGACGCCTACGCGGCGCCGATCGGCGATCCGCGCTAGGGAGCGGCCGGCCATCCCTGAAACTACAGCGAAGACATCGACATGAACAAATCCCTGATCGTGATCCTGCTCAGCTTCTGCGCCGCAGCGCCGCTGCCGGCCGAGACCAAGACGCCGGCGCCCGCCCCCAACGGCATGACCGTGCCCCTGGGCTGGCAGAACTGGCGCTTGATCGCCGTGTCCCAGCGCACCGACGGCGACACCCTGCGCGGCATCCTCGGCAACACCATCGCCATCGACGCGGCCCGTGCCGGCAACACCAATCCCTGGCCGGAGGGCGCCATCCTGGTCAAGATCAACTGGAAGCAGAAGGTCAGCGAGACCTTCCCGGCCGCCATCGTGCCGGACCAGCTGGTCCATGTGGATTTCATGCAGAAGGACAGCCGGAAATTCGCCGCCACCGGCGGCTGGGGATTCGCCCGCTGGCTGGGTCTGGAGCAGAAGGTTTACGACAAGGGTGACGTGGCGCAGGAATGCCTGGGATGCCATGGCATGGTGAAGAACCAGGACTATGTGTTCACCCAACCCGCGCCGCTTCCCTGACCGCCAGCCGTCCCCGGTGCCGGTGATGGGTTACGACGCACGCATGGCATGCTCGCATACGGCTGGGCCTGTCGCGGCGTGCGTCTAACCCATCCTACCCCACGGCAGGCTTGACCGGGTCGGATTCGGCCACAATACTTCCAGGGTCAGCTGGTCCTCCGATTCCCGAGGGATTCCTGCATCCCTGCGGGATCGCCCGCCAGCGGCGCATCCAGCAGGTGGGAAGCCATGGCCGACGTGTCCCGGTCGAGTATTCTGATCGTCGACGACAACCCCGACAACCTGACCGTGCTCAGCGCATTGCTGCTGCCGGACTATCGGGTGCGGGCCGCCACCACGGGCGAAAAGGCGTTGAGCATCGCCGCCTCCCTGCCGCCGCCCGACCTCATTCTGCTGGACGTCATGCTGCCGGACCTGGACGGCTACCAGGTCTTCGCGCGGCTGCGGGAACAGCCGGCCACCGCCGATATCCCGGTCATCTTCGTCACCGCCATGGACAGCGTCGAGGCGGAGTTGCAGGGGCTGGAGGCCGGGGCCGTCGACTACATCAGCAAGCCCATCGTACCTTCCCTGGTGCTGGCCCGAGTCCGTGCCCAACTGGAGCTGAAGCTGGCCCGCGATCGCCTGCGCGGCCAGAATGCCTGGCTGGAAGCAGAGGTGACGCGGCGCATGGCCGACAACGAGCTGATTCAGACGGTCGCCATCCGGGCCTTGGCCCACCTCGCGGAAACCCGCGACCCGGAGACCGGCAACCACATCCTGCGCACCCAATCCTATGTTCACGAACTGGCACAGGGCCTGCGCCGCCACCCCGACTACGGTTCGGTCATGGACGATGCCTACGTCAGCCTGCTGACCCGCTCGGCCCCCCTCCACGACATCGGCAAGGTGGGCATCCCCGACCATATCCTGCTCAAGCCCGGCCCGTTGACGGCGGAGGAGTGGGAGATCATGAAGACCCACTCGTGCCTGGGCGCCGACGCCATCGAACTGGCGGAGCGGGACGCCGAACGACCGGTGGCGTTTTTGTCGCTGGCCAAGGAGATCGCCCGCTGGCACCACGAGCGTTGGGACGGCGGCGGCTATCCCGATGGACTGGCCTGCGATGCCATTCCGATTTCGGCGCGGGTGATGGCGATCGCCGATGTGTACGACGCGCTGGTTACGCCACGCTCCTACAAGGCCACGATGACCTTCGGCCAGGCCCGGGAAATCATAGCGGGCGGCCGTGGCAGCCATTTCGATCCCGTCATGGTCGATGCCTTCCTGGATTCCTACGACCGTTTCGTGGTCATCGCCCAGCGCCATCGGGACGGCTCGTGACCGCCGCGGCCGCCGGCGGGTCGGCATTGCACCGCGGCATCGTTCGGGTGGTTCTGCTGTACGCGGCCTTCACGGCGGGGTGGATCCTGCTGTCGGACAAGGCCATGGAATGGCTGGTCCGCGATCCCTCCCTGCTGCCTCTGGCGGGCACCTTCAAGGGCTGGCTGTTCGCGGTCGGGTCTTCCCTGCTGCTGTATGCAGGCTTGCGCCGGCTGGCGGGTGCCGCCGCCGATCCGGCAGTCGCCGGCGAGCCCCGCATTCCCAAGTTCACCCTGGCCCTGATCACCGCCGCCGTCGTGCTGGTGGCCGGGTTCGCCATCCAGCGCGCCACCCGCCATCGTCTGGAGATGGGAACCGCGCGGCTGGAGGCCGTCGCCGAGGCGAGCGTCGGGCGCTTGAGCGACTGGCTGCGGGAGCGCCGGGGCGATGCGGAGTTCATTCGAACCAGTACCTATTTTGCCGATTTGTACCGGCAGTGGCGCGAAGCGGCTAGCGGCAGTGCCGCGGAGCGATTGCAGGCGCGCCTGGAGGAATTGCGGCAGGCGCACGGATTCCATGGGGTGGTGTTGCTGACGCCGGATGGCGAGCCGTTGTGGACGAGTGCCGGCGCCTTCGCCGAACTGGAGCCGGAACTCGGCTCGGCGGTTCAAGCGGCGCGCCGGACGCACCGGATACAGTGGGCAGGCCCCTATTGGGACCGGGGCGGCCATGCCCGGTTGGATTTGGCGGTGCCGGTGAGCGCCGCCGAGTCCCATCCGGTGGTCGTGCTGCAGACGGAATCTGCCGCTTGGCTGAAGCCGACCGAAACGGACCGCCAGTTACCGGGCAGCGGCAGCACGATCCGCCTGTTTCGCCGCGACGGCGACCGGATTCGCCTGTTTGCCCCGGAAGGCTTAGGCCGGGAACGGGAGATTCCCGCATCCCGCTGGCCCTGGGCCGCTGAGTTGCAGGGAAGCAGCCAGGTGGCATGGAACGAACCGGGCGGGGCGGCCGTCGGGGTGGTGCGGCCGGTGCCCGCTACCGACTGGATGCTGCTGGCCAGTCTGGACCGCTCGGAGTTGTATGGCGAAGCGATCAAGGATGCCGTCTGGATCGCGCTGGCCGGAATCCTGCTGCTGTTCGCCGCGAGCGTCGTCTTGCTGCTGCAGCGCCAGCGCCAACAGCTGGCGATCGCCGAGGCCGTCCGGCTATCCCAAGGCGAACGCTTGCGGGCACTGCAGCTGCTGGCGGCCATCGCCGACGCGTCGGAGGATGCCATCTTCGCCAAGGATCGCGATGGCCGCTACCTGCTGTTCAACCGTGCCGCCGGCCGGGTGGTGGGCAAATCCCCCGAACAGGTGCTGGGCCAGGATGATCGCAGCCTGTTTCCTGCGCCCCAGGCACGGACGTTGATGGAACTGGATCGCCGCATCCTCGCGGAAAACCGCATCGTCACCCAAGAGGAAACGCTGGATACGGCGTGTGGCATCCGGACGTTTCTGGCCGTCAAGGGGCCTTTGCTGGACGAGGCCGGGCAACTGCTGGGGACTTACGGGATCTCCCGCGACGTCACCGCCCGCAAGGAGGCGGAACAGGCCTTGCGGCGTCAGGTGGAACTGAACCAGCGCTACCTGGACACGGTACAGACCCTCATCGTGGCCCTGGATCGGACCGGAAAGTTGACCATGATCAACCGGGCCGGCCTGGATATGCTGGGCTACCGGGAGGAGGAACTGATCGGGCGGGACTGGTTCGCCACCTGTCTGCCGCAGCCGGAAGGGCTGGAAGTCGTCTATCCCGCGTTTCTCGGGCTTATGGCCGGCGACATCGGCGCAGTCAAACACTTCCAGGACCGGGTACGCTGCCACGACGGCCGGCTGCGGCTGATCGCCTGGCACAACGCCTACTTGACCGACGAAACCGGCGCGCTGATCGGCACCCTCAGTTCCGGCCAGGACATCACCGAATTCAACGAGGTTCAACAGCAGCTCAAGATCAGCGAGGAACGCTTGCGGCTGGCGCTGCAGGCCAGCCGCGACGGGCTGTGGGACTGGGACTTGACGACCGGCCTGGCTTACCTGGCACCTCGGTATTACGAAATGACCGGCTACCGGCCGGAGGAGGTGGTGCCGGACCTGGAGTTCTTCGAGCGCACCATCCACCCGGACGACCGGGAACGGGTGCTGGCCGTCCTGCAGGCCCACCTGCAAGGCGTGACGTCCACCTCCGAATTCGACTACCGCCTGGTCACCGCAGCCGGCGAAGTACGCTGGATGCGGGGCCTGGGCCGGGTGGTGGAAAGAGATGCGGGAGGCGCACCGCTGCGGATGGTGGGCATCATCACCGACATCAGCGGGCGCAAGGCGGTGGAAGAGGAACTGCGGCGGCAGACCGAGGAACTGGCCCGCCGCAACGCCGAGCTGGAACGCTTCAACCGCGCCATGGTGGGGCGCGAACTGGACATGATCTCCCTGAAACGGCAGGTCAACGAGTTATCCCGGCAACTCGGGCGGGAGCCGCCGTTTGCCCTGGCCCTACTGGAATCCGGGTCGGAACGGGGGGAGGGAGCGTGAGCCGGTGGCTGCCGCCATGGCCCCGGACGCTGGGCGGCGAGCGCCGGGGTGGACGCGCCATGGCTTATGGGTTGGCGGTCGGGTTGACGGCCGTCTTCGTGCTGGTGCGGATGGGACTGCCGGTGAGCTTCGGCGACCGCCCCCTGCTCATCCTGTTCATGTTGCCGATCAGCCTCAGCGCCCTGTGGGGCGGATGGGGTCCCGGGCTGGCCGCCACCCTCGTGGCGGCGATCTGCACCGGCTATTCCGCGGTGTCGGCGGGCGCTCAGCCGGGGCACATGGCGGGACACGACCTGTTCCACTGGAGCCTGCTGATCGTCAACGGAGTGTTGGTGAGCGCCCTGAGCGAAACCCTGCACCGCTCATGGCGGCGCGAGCACGGGCGGCTGGATCGGATGTCGGATACCCTGGAGCGCCTGCATCACAGCGAGGCGCGCTTTCAGGCGCTGTTCGACCAGGCTGCGGTGGGGATCGGCCTGGCGGGACTGGATGGACGCTGGCTTCGGGTCAACCGGCGTTTATGCCAGATTCTTCAACGATCCGAGGAGGAACTGCTGCAACGCTCCGTGCCGGACGTCACCCATCCCGGTGACCTGGAAACGACCCGGGAATCCTGGAATCGCTTGCTGATGGGGGATGCGGCGAGCTTTGCCGCAGAAAAGCGCTATCTGCGTGGAGACGGCTCGGCGGTCTGGGTTCAGGTCAACGTGACCCTGATGCGGGGAGGCGACGGCACACCGGATTATTTCATGGGGGTCGTGGAGGATGTTCAGGCGCGCAAGCAGGCCGAGACCGAGCTGAGAGACAGCGAAGCTGCCCTGCAGGAGGCGCAGCGGCTGGCCGGGGTCGGCAACTGGTACTGGGACCTGAGCGACGGTCGTCTGGTCTGGTCGGAGCAGATGTATCGCATCTTTCGGCGCGATCCGGCGCTGCCGCCCGCCGATGATCAGGAGGTGCGAGGCTATCTCACCGAGACCGGCTGGCGCGGCCTGGCGGCGGCGGTGGAGCGGCTGCGCACCGGGGGTGTCGCCTACGCCGTGGAGGCGGAATTCAGCGGTGCGGCGGACGGCCGCTGGGTCGTGGCGCGCGGCGAAACGGTTCGGGACCCGAGCGGCGCCATCGTCGCGCTGCGCGGCACGGTTCAAGACATCACCGAACGCAAGCAGGCCGAACTCGCCGCCTTGGCATCGCAGGCGGAGGTGCTGGAAAGCCAGCGGCGAGCGCGGCTGGCGGCCCTCAATCTGATGGAGGACGCGGTGGCGGCCCGGGCCCGCGCCGAGGCGGCCCATGCGGCTCTGGCGGAAAGCGAATCCCACTACCGCACCCTGGCGGAGCAGGTGCCGGCCATCATCTATCGAACCGGACTGGCGCCGGACAGCCGTCCCGATTTCATCAGTTCGGCCATCGAATGCCTGGGCTATGGGGTGGAGGAGTGGACTCGGCGCCCGGGGCTATGGGCCGAGCTGCTGCACCCCGAAGACCGGGAAGCCGTGTTGGCCTTGGTGGCCCAGGCGGTCCGCAGCGCTTCCGGCATCTCCGCTGAATACCGGCTGAAAAGCCGCAGCGGGGAGTGGCGCTATTTTCACGACCAGGCGCGGGTGATCGTCGACGAAAGCGGCAAGCCGGTGAGCGTGCAGGGGGCCATGCTCGACATCACCGCCCGCAAGCAGATGGAAGAACAGCTGCGCATGCTGTCGCTGGCGGTCGAGCAAAGCCCGGTCAGCGTGGTCATCACCGATCCCGGCGGGGCGATCGAATACGTCAACGACGCCTTCGTGCGCTGCACCGGCTACAGCCGCGAGGAAGTGCTGGGCCGCAATCCACGCATGCTGCAGTCGGGAAAAACCCCGCAGCAGACCTATGCCGCGTTGTGGGAAGCCTTGATCCAGGGCAGGACCTGGCAGGGCGAGTTCATCAACCGGCGCAAGAACGGCGAGTTGTACGACGACTTCGCGGTCATTGCGCCCATTCACCAGACCGACGGGCGGATCAGCCACTACGTGGCGGTCAAGGAGGACGTCACCGGGAAGAAGCGCATCGCCGGCGAACTGGAGGAATACCGTCATCACCTGGAGGACCTGGTCATCGACCGGACCCGCCAACTGGCCGCGGCCAAGGAAGCGGCGGAGGCCGCCAGCCGGGCCAAGAGCGCGTTCCTGGCCAATATGAGCCACGAGATTCGCACGCCCATGAACGCCATACTGGGTTTGACCCATCTGTTGCGGCGCGATGGTGCCAACCCCACCCAAAGCCAGCGGCTGGAGAAGATCGACGGCGCGGCCCAACACCTGTTGGCGGTCATCAACGACATCCTGGACCTCTCCAAGATCGAGGCCGGCTGGCTGCAGCTGAAACAGCGGGATTTTCCGCTTGCGGCGCTGTTTGCCGACGTCCGTTCGCTGATCGGCGAAGGCGTCCGGCGCAAGAACTTATCGGTCGCGGTGGAGCTGGACTCGGTGCCGGCCAGCCTGCGTGGCGATCCCACCCGGCTGCGCCAGGCGCTGCTCAACTATGCCGGCAATGCGGTCAAGTTCACCGAGCGCGGCAGCGTCACCCTGCGGGCGCAGCTGCTGGAACGGCGCAGCGATCGTCTATTGATCCGGTTCGAGGTGGAGGATACCGGCATCGGCATCGAGCCGGACAAGATTCCCATCCTGTTCCAGGCCTTCGAGCAAGCCGACGTGTCGACCACCCGCAAATACGGCGGTACCGGGCTCGGATTGGCCATCACCCGGCGTCTGGCGCAACTGATGGGCGGCACGGTCGGGATCGAGAGCACGCCGGGCAAGGGCAGCCTGTTCTGGTTCACCGCTTGGCTGCTCCCGGCGGGCAGCGCCGCCGTTCATGCCGTCGCTGCCGGCCGTGGCGGCGCCGAGGATGAATTGCGGCGTACCTGCTCGGGTGCCCGGGTACTGCTGGCGGAAGACAATGCGGTCAACCGCGAGGTGGCGTTGGAACTGCTGGAGGGCGCCGGCTTGCGGGCGGACTGGGCCGAGGATGGCGCCGCCGCGGTGCGGCTGGCGCAGGCGCGGCAGTACGACCTGATATTGATGGACGTGCAGATGCCCGGCATGGACGGGCTGCAGGCAACCCGGGTCTTGCGTAGCCTGCCGGCCTGGCGGTCCACGCCCATCCTGGCGATGACGGCCAATGCCCAGGAGGAAGACCGTCTGGCCTGCCTGGACGCCGGGATGAACGATTTCGTCGCCAAACCGGTGGAGCCGGAGCAATTGTTCGCGGCCCTGTTGCGCTGGCTGCCGGCCCATATCTCCTCGGCCGCCGCTCCGGCCCCGGCGGCCGATCCGGACCTCGCCCTGAAGAAGCGGCTGCGGGCGATGCCCGGCCTGGACCTGCAACGGGGATTGGTCAGCGTGTCGGGCCAACCCGATCGCCTGCTGCACCTGCTCCAACGTTACCGGGAAGCGCACCACGACGGGGTATCCCGAATCCGGCAGGCGCTCCGGGAGGGGGACTGCGAGGCGGCAGGCCGGCTGACCCATAACCTCAAGGGCGCCGCCGCTGCGCTCGGGCTCGAGGCGGTGCACAGTGCCGCCGAATTCCTGGAGGCCTCGATACAAGGCGGCGCGGCTAGCGATGCGAATCTGGCCGAGCTGGAACATGCCCAGGCTGCGGCGCTGGATGCCATCGGGGCGCTTTCGGCCGGTATCGAAGAGCCGGGCGCGAGTGGCCCGGAAGCGGCGGATTTGGCCGCTACCTTCGATCGGCTGGAACGCCTGCTGGCCGCCGCCGATGTGGATGCCCAACCGTTGTTCCGGGCCGAGGCGGAGCGCCTGAGGCCATGCCTGGGCCGTTATTTCGCGCCGTTTGCCAGCCAACTGGAACGGTTTGAATTCGATGGGGCGCGGGATGTCTTGATCCGAGCGCGCGGCGCGGCCGGCTTGGCGGCGCGCACCGGCACTGAATCACCGGATGCGCCCCGCACTCCCGCCGGCCAACCCTGATCGATCGTGCCCCCCGCTTACAGATAGGCGCGCAGCTGGGGCGGTGCGGAGTGGCGGATCAACTCGCTCTTCAGCGCGCCGGCGTCGCGTTCGTCCACCGGCCCGAGGAAGCGGGTTTCCTTGCCGCTCAGCACGGCGGTGGGGATGCCGTTGCGGAACAGGATCCGGTTGCCGGGCAGGGCGGGGACCTTGCTGCCGGGGGTGATGATGCCCACCAGGTTCAAGGGATCGGACGCGCTGACGGCGCAGATTTCGTCCGGACCGCTCTGCTTGGCAATCTTCCGCAGGGATTCCACCGCCTCCGGTAGGGCGAACTGTTCGCCGTACTGGCCGGATACGAAGCGGCCGCCGCGGAGGTCGCCGCGGGCTTCCATGCGGCGCAGCACCGGCAGCAGTTCCTGCCAGCTCGGCAGGGTGGTCTCGCGCTCCAGCAGCGCGCGGAACACGATGCCGTAACGGCCCAGCAACACTTTGGCGATGTGCTCCAACCGCGGCAGGACATCGCCGGCCGGCGCCGGTGGTGCGAGCAGGGTCCAGCGGCCCGCTTCCTCGATGGCATAAGGGCTGATCCCTCGGTATCGGCGTTTTTTCTCTTCCGGCACCAGCAGGGAACGCAGGCCGCGGAAGCTGTCGGAATGGGCCAGTCCGCGCGCCACCAGTTCGCCTAATGCGGCTTCCGCCTGGGTTCGCAGCAGTCCGGAGCGTTCCGCCAGTTCCTCGAAGAAGGATGCTCCCTGCTGCTGCAAGGTGGCACGCAATCGCTCCGCGGCGCCCGACAGGGCCGGCTCGGCTTCGGCGGCGGGACCGCATCGCCACCAGCCCGCATGGCGGCGCGGCACCAGGGCGATGGGGGTGGCTTTCACCGGCACCTGGGCAATGGCCGAACTCAGCCGCGCCCACACATAGCGGCCGGAGAGGCACAGATGATCGAGCCAGACGGGGTCATAGCCATTCAATCGGCCGGGCAGGATGTCCTTCTCCCAGGCTACCGCCGCGGCCTCGTAGCCTTCCAGCTGTTCCAGCAGCTTGACCAGGGATTCCGGTCCCTCGCCGCGGTGGTCCGGCATCACTCCCTGCCAGCGGAACAGGAACCGCAGGAACTGGGCGGTGGCCACCGGCTCGATTTCCTGGCGCAGCCGGTCGATGGTGAGGCGGTGGATGCGGGCCAGCAGGCGCCGGTCGCACCATTCGGTACGTTCCAGGCCGGGGGTGAAGCGGCCCTGCAGGGCCAGGCCTTCGGTTTGCAGGGCGATCAAGCCGGCTTCGATCTCCCGTTCCGGCAGCTGCAGCAGAGCGGCCAAGGAGGAGGCTTCGGTGGGGCCGCAACAGCTCAGGCGCCCCCGCAGGATCTCGATCAGGGCGGTTTCCTTCTCCCAGGTTTGGGCGCACAGCGTTGCGGGCAGTTCGATGGCGGGATCGGGCTGCCACTCGGGATGAAGGGCCAGAAACTGGGGCAGCCGCTCGGCGGCGATCCAGAGGGTTGGGGGCAATGCCGTTGAATCAAGCCCCTCTCCCTGCGGGAGAGGGGTTGGGGTGAGGGCCGCGGCCCGACCCTCGGCTGCCAGCGCTTTGAACCAATCGGTCCACGCCGGCGCGGTTTCCCGGGGATACAGCAAGAATCCGCAGACGTTCAGAGCATCGTGCAATTCCTCGGCACTGGCGATTTCCGGTGCGGCTTCGTCGCGCACCCGGTCGATGGCGGCCTGATCGAGTCGCCCCAGGTCATCGGCGGATGCGGGATCGAGCCAGCGGCGGCTGGCCACCGCACGAGTGCGGCGCTCTTCCAGAGGCGCGCCGTCGAGGAAGCTGTAGACCCGGCTGTTGACGATCTCCGCCGCCAGCGGCGAGGGTTCCACCAGGTCGCGGGCCACCACCCGGATGCGGCCGGCTTCCAGGCCTTCGATGATGGCGATCAGCCGGTCGATGTCCATGGCTTCGGTGAGGCAGTCCTTGATGGTCTGGAACACCAGGGGATGATCGGGAATCTTGCGGTCGCCGACGATGTTCTCGAAGCAGGCGATCTGATCGGGGAACACGCTGGCGACCAGATCCTCCGCCTGCATCCGGATCAGGTAGGGCGGAGTCTTGCGGCCGCCCTGGAAACGCTTGAGGGCCAGGGAGCACACCGCGTTCCAGCGCCACCGCACGTTGAACATGGGGGCCGCCAAAAGGGCCTGGACCAGCAGGTCCTTCACCGTCTTGGAACTGAGGTAGCGGGCGACTTCCTCCAGGGGGAAGCTGTGGGAGCTGCTCAACGACAGGATCACCGCGTTCTCGGTCGCCGCCGCCTGCAGCTCGAAGTTGAAACCGCGGCAGAATCGCTTGCGCAGCGCCAGGCCCCAGGCCCGGTTGATGCGGCTGCCGAAAGGGGCATGGATGATGAATTGCATGCCGCCGGATTCGTCGAAGAAGCGTTCGAACACTACCGTTTCGAGGCTGGGCATGGCGCCCAGGGCGGCCTGAGCGGCGGCAATGTAGACCACCGCCTGCTGGGCGGCGAGGCCGGAGACGTTCAGGGTCTCCGCCAACCAGCGGCTGGTTTGATCCAATGCGCCTGCTCCGTCCGCAGCGCTGAGGCGGGCTGAAGCCCGCCCTACATGGCCGGCGATCTCCACCCGCAAACGGGAAACCGCCTGCGACAGCTCCCAGGTTCGTCCCGGCGCCTCACCGAACCAGAAGGGGATGCTGGGCGGCAGGCCTTGGGCATCCTCCACCTTCATGGCGCCGCCTTCCAGCCGGATCACCCGCCAACTGGTATTGCCCAGCTGGAACACGTCGCCCGCCATGCTCTCGATGGCGAAGTCCTCGTCCACGGTTCCGATGAATTCGCCGGACGGCTCCAGGATCACCCGGTATTCGGCATTGTCGGGAATGGCACCGCCGCAGGTGAGGGCGGTCATCCGCGCTCCGCGACGAGCCCGCAACTTATGATGGATAGCATCGCGGTGCAGGTAGGCACTGCGCAGGCCGCGGCGGGTGTTGTAACCCTCCGCCAGCATCTTCACCACCTCGTCGAAATCCTTGCGCTCCAGATGGCGGTAGGGCCAGGCGCGGCGTACCAGTGCGTAGAGTTCATCCTCGTCCCAGTCTTCGCAGGCCACCATGGCGACGATCTGCTGGGCCAGCACGTCCAGGGGCTGGACGGGGATCTCGATGCGGTCGAGCTCGCCGCGGCGGATCGCGTCCAGCAGGGCCAGGCATTCGATCAATTCGTCGCGGGAGGTGGGAAACAACCGGCCTTTAGGAGTACCGCCCGCGCAGTGACTGGAGCGGCCGACCCGCTGGAGAAAAGTGGCGATGGAACCGGTGGTTCCGAATTGACACACCAGGTCGACGTCACCGATGTCGATGCCCAGTTCCAGCGAGGCCGTCGCCACCACGGCCTTCAGCTCACCCTGTTTGAGCCGGTGTTCGGCCGACAGCCGCTGTTCCTTGGCCAGGCTGCCGTGGTGTGAGGTCACGTGTTCTTCGCCGGCTCGTTCGCTCAACGCCCGTGCCAGGCGCTCCGCCATGCGCCGGGTGTTGACGAAGATCAGGGTGGAGCGATGTTCGCGGATCAGATCCGCCATGCGGTCGTAGAGCGATCTCGCCGCCTCGCCGGACAGCACCGCCTCCAGAGGCGTGTCCGGCAATTCGATGGCCAGGTCCAGCCGGCGCAGATGGCCGGTGTCGACGATGGCGCAGTCGGGCGTCGCATATCGCTGCGATGGTGCGGCGGCAACCGGAGATGTCGCGGTCGGTGGCTGAGCGGACACGCCGGTGAGGAAGTCTGCCACCGTTGCAATGGGATTCTGGGTGGCGGAAAGACCGATACGATGGAGTCGTCCGTCGGTCAGCCGGTCCAGCCGCTCCAGAGACAGCGCGAGGTGGGAGCCGCGTTTGCTGCCCAGGATGGCGTGGATCTCGTCGACGATGACCGTCTGCACCGAACGCAGCATGCGGCGGCCGCCCTCGCTGGTCAGCAACAGATAGACCGACTCCGGAGTCGTCACCAGGATGTGCGGCGGTTGCTTTGCCATGGCGGTCCGCGCCGCCGTCGAAGTGTCGCCGGTTCGCACCGTGGAACGGATCAGCAAATCGCCATAGCCCATCTCGAACAATTGGCGGTTGATGCCTTCCAGCGGTTGCTCCAGGTTTTTCTGGATGTCGTTGCTGAGGGCCTTGAGAGGGGAGATGTAGAGAATGCGGGTGGCGTCGTCCAGGGCCAGTTCGGTGCCGATGCGCACCAGGTCGTCGATGGCGGCGAGAAAGGCCGCCAAGGTCTTGCCGGAGCCGGTGGGCGCGGCGATCAGGGTGTGGCGGCCTTGTTTGATCGCGGCCCAAGCCTGGGACTGGCACGCCGTGGGCGCCGTAAAAGTCTTGCTAAACCAAGCGCTGACGGCAGGATGGAAGTTCGGCAACATGGATCGGCCGAGGCTGAAACTCAACTGGAAAAGAATTCGTGCAACCGGCTTTCGATCATCGCCCAGGGAACCAGCATCGGTTTGCGATGAATGGTGATGGCGACGGTCCGGCCGGCAATCGTGTAATGGCCTTCCAGGCCATGCCCGACGAACTTTCCGGCGGATGCATCTCCGACCATGTGTACGCCGTTTTTTTCCGCGGCAAGTCTGGCCCGTTTGATGACTTGATCCGCTTCTTGTTTGAGTTCGAATTCGATCTTGTGAGACATATAGGGAAGGCGTAGTTCTGGTTTCAAGCAAGTATCATAAAGCACCGCAGCGTCACGTCAGAGAATTGCGGCGTAGAGACTGGTGGTCTGGGAATTGGAGAAGCTCTCAACAGATTGAATCTAAAGCTCATAAAATTACATGTTGACGGATTTTGTGGAGTCTGTAAAATGATCGGTCTTGGCAGGGTGCTTCGGTGCTCTGGTTCTTAAACAGCGAGATCAAATAATTTGTGTGGGCGCTGGTGGCTGGTGTTTCGCTGAGACATTGGCGCT